>Ga0207696_1000072_pt1 | contig 224214 bp, 195 predicted proteins | sample KBSS54metaG_FD_184403 | JGI IMG/M metagenome (GOLD analysis project Ga0207696, IMG submission 184403) | Switchgrass rhizosphere microbial communities from Kellogg Biological Station, Michigan, USA - KBS S5-4 metaG (SPAdes) (version 2) | ecosystem: Host-associated > Plants > Roots > Rhizosphere... | reverse complement strand
GTTAATCTTTTGGAATAGATGATCCAGCCACGAGCTGAAGCGGAGATCGCGCTGATCTTGAAAAGCGACTTGACGGGTCCCGGTGTAACGCCTGCCGATGTGCTGGCGGCTACCCAGTGGATCGCGCCGTGCTTTGAGATCGTGGATTCTCGAATCTCACGGTGGGACATTAAGATCGTAGACACCGTGGCGGACAACGCATCATGCGGCGTGTTCGTGTTGGGCGAAGCAAGAGTCGATCCGCGTGAGTACGATCTTGCGGCTCTCAAGGTACGAGTTCGCAAGAATGATCAACCATTGTCGGAGGGACTGGGCTCCGCCGTGCAGGGATCGCCGCTGGCCTCCGTTGCGTGGCTTGCCAATACGTTGGGCCGATATGGGGTATCGCTCATGGCTGGCGAGATCATTTTATCGGGATCGCTGGTGCCACTTGAGCCCGTGCAGTCGGGCGACCGGTTTTGGGCCGAACTGATTGGTGTCGGCACGGTGAGTATCTCATTCACCTGATGAGCGATATTTGATAACAAGCTCCCTAGGGTGGAGAACCAACGTGAGCCGTGATGAAGCAAAGTTTCTGCCGCGGATCGCTGTTGTCACCGGTGCAAGTCGTGGCGTAGGCAAGGGCATTGCGCTTGCGCTGGGCCGCGCCGGCATGACGGTGTATGTCACCGGACGCTCGACCAGCGAGAGTCTCGGCAGCCTCAAGGGTGTTGCGCTTGGCGGCAGTCTTCGCGACACAGCGGCGCAGATCGATGCGATCGGTGGCAAAGGCATTGCCGTCCAATGCGATCACTCGGACGACACCATGGTGAAGGCGTTGTTCGAGCGTGTCGCGGATGAGGCAGGGCGTCTCGACATCCTGGTGAACAACGCGGCCGTGATTCACGATACCTTGATCGATCCAGGCGGTTTCTGGGAGAAACCTTTGGAGCTCGCGGAGATTTTAAACGTCGGTCTGCGATCCGGGTACGTCGCGAGTTATTACGCAGCGCCGCTCATGATTAAAGCTCGCGCGGGGCTCATCGCCTTCACGTCATCCTTTGGCGGCGGCTGTTACATGCACGGTCCGGCGTACGGCGCACAGAAAGCTGGCGTCGACAAGTTCGCCGCTGACATGGCTGTTGACCTCGAGCCCTACGACGTCGCCGCCGTATCGCTGTGGCTCGGGCCACAATTGACAGAGCGGTCCGACGTCGCAATGCAGCTGCGCCCAGGGCAGTATGAAGAATTCATGAAGCATGGTGAGACGCCGGAATTCAACGGCCGCGTGATCCATGCGCTCGCGAGTGATGCTCGTCGCATGGAGTACAGCGGCCAGACATTGATTACGGCCGAACTTGCCGTCCACTACGGCATCACAGAAGAGGGAGGTCGCCGACCCCCAAGTCACCGCGATTTGCTCGGTAGCCCGCACATACAACATCCAGCACGGGTGAAATGAGTACGTTCGAAGAGCGACCGGCTGGCAGCGTCATCGCTCGCTCTACTACGACAGAGCGGACGACAAAGTGAAGGCAACGCGATCGGCAGAAGCGATATCCAACGTAGCCGCGAGCGACGTCGCGCCGTCGAGCACACGTTACGCAGTCTATGTGCTGGTACTGCTGCTCGCCGCCAACACGCTGAGCTACGCCGACCGGCATCTATTCGCGATCCTCATTCCGGCAATCAAGTCCGATTTTGGCGCGACGGACGGTATGCTCGGATTGATCGCCGGTCCTGGCTTCATCGTTAGTTTCGTGCTGTTTACGATACCGCTGGCGCGACTCGCCGATCACTGGTCACGGCGCAAGGTGTTGGCGATCGCGGCGGTGACGTGGAGCGTGGCGACCGCGCTGTGCGGACTTGCGACGGGGATGGCGACGCTGGCGACAGCACGCCTCGTCGTGGGCATTGGGGAAGCGGGCGGCATGCCCCCCTCGCAGTCGATGATCGCGCAGCTCTTTTCACTCCGACGCCGCGCGACGGCGCTCGGCGCTCTGGCGGCAAGCACCTATTTCGGTCTCGTACTCGGTCTCGCAGGTGGGGGCGCGATCGCGGGTGCCTGGGGCTGGCGCACTGCCTTCCTGCTTCTTGCACTTCCCGGCATACCGCTCGCGCTGTTGGTTTGGCTCACCGGTCCGCGCCGAATGCCCCGTGCGCCGGATGTTGCAAAGCCCGCCGACGAATCGATGGTCGCTGCTCTGCGCGCGTGCTGGGCGATCCCATCGCTGCGCCTACTCGGCGTCGGCATGGGGATTTTCAACATCTTCGGATACGCGGGCGCGATTTGGATGCCGGCCTATTTCATGCGTTCGCACGGGATGACGATGGTTCAGGCCGGCGCATGGTTGGGCTTCGGTGCGGCGGTAGGCGGGATCATCGGCAGCTTCGCCAGTGGCGCGATCGTCGACGCGCTCTCGCGACACGACGAGCGCTGGCAGTTGCGTGTGCCGGCGCTCGGACTCATGCTCGCCTTCCCGCTGCTGATCGTCATGCTGCTGCTACCGGGCGGCGCATCGGTCACACTGCTTGGGCATATCGTACCAACCGTCGCGCTCATCTCGCTCGTCGCGGGAAGCTTATCTTCGCTGTGGATGGGCCCATCATTTGCCGCAGCTGCGCGGGTCGTTGCGCCTGATCGGCGCGCGCAGGCGACTGCCATGCTCGTCGTCATCATCAATGTGCTCGGCAGTGCATGCGGACCGCTCGTCGCCGGTTTCGTCAGCGACGCCCTGACCACGCGCTTCGCAGATGAGGCGTTGCGCTACAGCCTGCTTGCGATGAGCGTATTGGCATTGGTCGGTGGTCTGATCTTCTGGCGCGCTGCGACTCACTATCCGCGTGATCTGACGCGCGTCTGCGATCAGCCAATACACTCACAGTAGGCTCAACGAGTTTCGCGTAGAGGCTTCATGAACGATCCGGATCACGCTCAAGGCATCGTCTATTCCAAGAACGAGCACGAGGCGGGAGCCGAATGGATCATCATGCAGATGTACAGTGATGGACCGCTGGCTGCCAGACCTGGTGAGCTCAGACCAGCTCAGCTATGCATTGGATCGGACGCTGCGATTCGTACAGAGCTTCATGCCCGCGCTTACCGATGAAACATTGGCGCGAATCAATGCTGAGCTGGCGACGACCGGCGGGTCGAAATGAGCGGGGCCAGCCTCCGGCCCGGTGCTCAATCGCCTTGGAATACTTGTGCGAAGAACGGGCTACGCTTCGCTACCTCGGCATAGCTTGCCGGGTCGATCATGCATGTCGGGCACCAATGCCCGCCGCGAAGCATCAAGTTAGCGGACATGGTGAATTCATGTCCTCGCGCACAACTCCAGAGAGCCGGATCAAACGGCGCTGCGACTTGGTTGCTCAGATAAGCACCACCGCGGAACTGTGCTGCCTCATGCAAATCTATGAGGGTCCATTGTTCGGCTGACTTACGTTCGTCATATCCATGATCGAGCTGTGTCGGCACACGCGAAGGCTGCTCCAGGACGAAACGATCCCAGTCGGGTATCTGCTCCCACTGCTGACGCGAGCCGAAGTAAGCGTCGATGTGACTGCGATCATCGTGGCGCAGCCAATAGAGCGATCCACCTGCAGCTTCTGCGAGCCGCTGGGTCCGTGCGCGCGCGGCACTTGTCGCGAACTTTGCGCCCAGCTTTATATAGAAGGGAATAGCTCGGCTCAGTTGCGCGATGAAATCAGTCATTGTCTCTCGCCGAAACGGGATCAACGCTTCGAGTTGGTCGGCATCCGTGTACCACTGTCCGTGGAAGTTGCGCGTCGCAAACCAGTTGGGACGAAATAGAGTGCGAAAATCCGCAATGCCCATCGCCCCAGATAACTTCGCAGCGAATTCGTGATTCACCACGCGCATGGCTTCGCCACCACTGATGTTGTAGAAACGCCGCCAGAAGTGCGCTGGCACACTGTCTTCGCAGCTGTTGGCGGCGAGCCGAGCGGAATCGCCCACCGACACCCACTCCATCACATCGTTGAACGGCGAATGGAACATGATGGGATCGAACAATTGCCACAACTTCGTGTGAGCGATGCCGGTCTGACGCAGCGATACCCACTGCTTCAACCCAGACTCCGCGACGATGGCCTCGGCTTGAGTCTTGCTTACAGCGTACTGATCAAACCGGCTGATCTTGATCGGATCTCCGGTGCGGCCCCAGTGCACAGGGGGCGCGCGATTGCCGGTTTGCGCGACCGTACCGATGTACACGAGCTGGATCCGATCAGGCTCGGGCTGCGCCTTGATCGCGCGGACAATGTTTTCCGCTCCGCCGACGTTCACCTTCATGGTGAGTTCGGGAACGCGGTCGGCGGCGGGGGACACCAACCCGCCGATGTGGAGGACCTGATCGCAGCCCGTTACGCCGCGTAGCACGTCCGCATAGTTGGTGAGATCGCCCCACACAACCTCGAGTGCCGGGTGGCCCTTATAACGGCGCAACGTTGCATCGTTACGATGATGAGGAAGCACCAGCGCCTTAACTCGAAAGCGATCAGAGCGCTGCAACAGCTCACGCAGTGTCGCCGAGCCCATGTTTCCCGAGGCGCCAGTCAAAAAGATCGTTTTCTTGTCACTCATCGTACGACGACATCTCACAACTCATTACGCGCATTCGCTGGCGGCCGCGCCGTGCATGACTCAACCCGTGAAGGGGTGTGTCGGCGTAGCCGTGCCATTCTTGGATGAGCATGTATAAAATGTCAGAATAAAGAACGCAAGCGTTCATTTATATTCGGCGAGTGGTTGTTGATGTGCGTACAAGAGTGGAACCAAGCGGAATGATAGAAGCGACATGAGCCTAATCGATCTACTACGTTGTTTGATCCTCGCCAGCCTATTGCCGGCGAGCGGGTGGTCAACGTCGACTATCCCCGAGGGGAGTATCGCGCCGTCAGCGTGGATCACGCACCCAGCCGCATCGGGAAGCGTTCCAGTGGTGCTGCGCTTTCGGCGAGAACTCGAGTTGACCCGTGTCGACAAGCACGTTCCCGTACTGGTCAGCGCCGACAATCGTTTCATCCTGTACGTCAACGGCCAGCGCGTCGGCGCTGGGCCAACGCAAAGCGATCTACAACATTGGCGGTACGAACGATTCGATCTCGCCCCTTATTTGCACAAGGGACGTAATGTCCTCGCTGCGGAGGTGTGGAATTTCGTCCAACCGCCACCGGCGTTGTCGCCGGACATGACCGAAGCACAACGTCGGACGGCACTAGCCAAGGTGCAGGGAAAGCAGAGCGGCCGGGCCGCGCAGGTGTCGGCTGGATCAGGCTTCGCACTCGCCGCGGTGCTTGATCAGCATCGCGACTTTGATACCAATCATGACTGGAAAGTGATGATCGAGCGCGGACACACGGCATCGCCACTGCTACAGGTTTGGCCCAGTTCTTACTATGTGGCGGGAGCGCCTGAGTCGATCGACGCGACGGCGATCGACTGGACGTGGAACGCGCCGGTATCGAGCGGAAATTCCTGGGTGACCGCGATGCCGGTCTTGAAACCGGGTGAATCATCGCCGTGGTCGCTTTCCCCGTCCCCACTTCCGCAGATGCGTTTCGATAAGGTGGGCAGTGGCTGGGTGGCGCGCTCCGACCTGCCCGGTGCCGAAGTGTTTCCCAAGGCGCCGCTCAGCATTCCGGCGCAGAGTCACGTGAAGGTGCTGATTCAGCGCGATGCGATGATCTCCGCGTACCCGGAGCTGACGGTATCTGGTGGCGGAGGGGCGCGGATCAAGGTGACGTACGCCGAAGCGCTCTACGACGACAAGGGCCAGAAAGGCATACGCGATGAAGTGGGTGATCGCAAAGCACGCGGGCTGATCGATACATTTATTGCTGATGGTGGGCTGCGCACCTTCGCGCCATTGTGGTGGCGAACCTGGCGATTTCTGGAGCTGGACATTCAGACGGCCCAGGAGCCGCTGCAACTGGAAGCATTGCGGACCTTCGAGACCGGTTACCCCTTCGAGCAGAAAGCACGTTTCCAATCCGACGACGCCGAACTCAATCGCATCTGGCAGGTTGGGTGGCGCACCGCCCGCGTGGATGCACACGAGACATACATGGATTCTTCCTTTTGGGAGCAGTTGCAGTACGTGGGGGACACACGTCTGCAGATCTTGATCTCTTACGCAGTCTCTGGCGATCCCCGTCTGGCTGTGCAGGCCCTCGACGCATTTGGTTCCTCGCATGTCGATGGTGGCTTGACGGAAGCGGCGTATCCCAGTTCGCTGTCAAACATCATTCCGCCGTTCTCGCTATTGTGGATCAGCATGCTGCATGACTTCTGGATGCAACAGCCCGACAAGTCAGTGCTGATCCGCAATCTAGGGCGGACACGAGAGATCCTCGACTGGTATTCGCAGTATCTGCAGCCCAGCGGGCTGTTGCGCCGCAATCCGCACTGGAACTTTATCGATTGGGTAAAGCAGGCGGGACGGCTCTTGCCGCGTGATCGCTTTCCCTCGTTCGATGCCAACGAGGAATCATGTTTGACGACACTTTCTTATCTCGGCGGGTTGCAGCAGGCAGCGGAGCTGGAGCAAGCGATTGGGGATCCGCAACGTGCGCAGCAGTACTTGACGCGCGCCAACTCGATCCGCGACGCGCTGCGTGCCCAATGCTGGGACTCGCAGCGCGGCCTGTTCGCCGACGATCCATCTCGGCAGATCTTCAGCCAACATGCCAATGCACTCGCCATCCTTTATGACGTCGCGAGCAAAGACGAGGCTCGCGAAATTTTGGGCCGCATCACTTCCACGCGTGGCATTGAAGCACCGGAGGGCATCCTCCCCGTCAGTTACTACTTCGCCTGGTATCTGATTCGCGCCTACGAACACGTAGGCTTGGCGGACCACTATGTTGATCTGCTTGCAACTTGGCGCGACCTGCTGAAGTTGAAGTTCACGACATGGCCGGAGGAGCCCGGCAGTACGCGATCCGATACTCATGCATGGAGCGCGCATCCGACGGCGGATTTATTAGGCATCGTTGCGGGTATTCAGCCGGCGACGCCTGGCTACAGCAAAGTGCGTATTTCGCCGCACCTCGGCGCCCTGACGTCGTTGGATGCCAGCGCGCAAACGCCGCATGGCGAAGTGCTGGTGAGCTACCGCGTGCGGGATGGAAAGCTGACAGCGAAGGTGCGGCGTCCAGCGGCGCTGCCGGGCGTGTTCGTCTGGAACGGCCGTGAGTACCCGCTAGCAAGGACGGTCACTCGACTATCTCTGGATCGATAGCCAGGCACGAATTAGAAACGCCCCAGAGAATCGTCAGGCTACAAACAATGTGAGCCGTGTCAGGGTTGAATGCCGAATACACGTGTCCAAACAACGGCGGCAATGATTCTTGAGAAAGCCCTGGTCGTGCTCATCTCAAGCACGAACAATCCGAGATCATGATTCATCGACCGCTATACCGTTTTCGTATAGCTGTTAGAGCACAAGCACCACAGCCCAGCGAACGTGGCGCGCGATAATCAGCGTTAATCAACATTTTGCATATTCGAAAATTGCGAGATTTTTCCCCGCGGTCGAAATGACAACTCGTAGTAAATCAAACCTTCGTTGAAGACTGAAAGCTTGGCCAAGCGTCTCGCTTTCGAGCTTATAAATGTTCGTATTAATTCGTATTAAGAGGAACACAGCATGCGCGACTTCAAATTGCTGATTGACGGCGAACTGGTCGACGGCGCGTCTACGCTGGAGGTTATTAATCCCGCGACCGGTGCTGTGTTGGTGAAATGCCCGCGTGCGTCGCAGGCACAAGCAGAGCAGTCCATTGCCGCGGCCAAAGCGGCGTTCCCTGCATGGTCCGCTAAATCCTGGGCAGAGCGCAGCGCATTGTTGCTGAAAATCGCCGACGCGATGGAAGCCGCGATCGGTGAGTTATCTCCCTTGCTTACTCAAGAGCAAGGCAAGCCGCGCTTCGGCGCCGACTTCGAAGTTCACGAGTCTGTCCGCATTCTGCGCATCTTCGCAGCGATGACACTGCCGGAAAAAGTATTGACCGATGATACATCGGGACGGGCCATCGAAGTACGCTCGCCGCTGGGCGTGGTGGCGGCGATTACACCCTGGAATTTCCCGCTGATCTTGCTCACCAACAAATTGGCCCCTGGCCTGTTGAGCGGCAACACCATGATCCTCAAACCGGCGCCGACCACGCCGTTGACCACCTTGCGGCTCGGCGAAATCTGCGCACGTATCCTGCCGCGTGGGGTGGTGAATACTCTGGTCGATCAGAATGATCTCGGCGCGTTGCTGACGCAGCATCCTGATATCGCCAAGGTGGCCTTCACCGGCTCTACTGCAACTGGCCGTAAAGTCATGGCCAGCGGCGCCGAAACACTCAAGCGCTTAACGCTGGAGTTGGGCGGCAACGATGCTGCTATCGTGCTTGACGATGCCGATCCAATTGATACTGCGCAAAAGATCTTTAACGGTGCGATGTTCAACACCGGGCAGATCTGCGCCGCGATCAAGCGCGTCTACGTTGCCGATAAGCTTTACGATGCAGTGTGTGATGAACTGGCACGCTTAGCGTCGGCAACAGTGGTCGGCGACGGTATGGCCGACACCACTCAGATGGGTCCGATTCAAAACAAACTGCAGTTCGAGAAAGTGAAAGGCTATCTCGAAGATGCCCATGCGCGTGGCAAAGTCATTGCCGGCGGCGCAGCGCTCGATAAGCCTGGATACTTTATTGCGCCCACCATCGTGCGCGATATTCCTGATGATGCGCGCTTAGTTCGTGAGGAACAGTTTGGACCGGTATTGCCGGTGATGCGCTACAGCGATCTTAACGATGCAGTTGCGCGCGCCAACGATAGTGAATATGGGCTATGCGGCAGCGTCTGGGGACGCGACAACAAGCGCGCCGCAGAGGTGGCGCGACGACTTAATTCGGGCACTGTGTGGGTGAACAAGACCTTGGAGATCAACCCTTACTACCCATTCCGCGGCGCCAAGCAGTCAGGCATCGGCGCCGAACTCAGCCAGGCCGGTCTTGAAGAATACACGCAAGCGAAAATCATCAATTTTGCAGCGGGTTAGCCAGCCAGAGTGGAGAGATTCGAATCAAACAGACCAGTCATCGCACTAGTCATCGCACCCGCATATGCCATGCCGATATGGCATAGCAGCTAGTACGCGAATACGTCGAATGCCGGCAACACTGCGCGCGATAATGCCCATACATTACGACTGGAGGGCTTGATGCAAACCGCGATTCCCTGCCTGTTCATGCGTGGCGGTACTTCGCGCGGTCCTTTCTTCAATGCAGCGGATCTGCCGACTGACATCGGCACGCGTGATCGCGTCTTGTTGGCGGTGATCGGTTCGCCCGATGTGCGTCAGATCGATGGACTGGGCGGCGCGCATCCATTGACCAGCAAGGTTGGCATCGTGTCGAAAAGCGCGGTGGAAGATGTGGACCTTGAGTTTCTGTTTGCACAATTGCAGCCGGGAAAAGACACGGTCGATACCACGCCCAACTGCGGCAACATGCTCGCAGCGGTAGTGCCGTTTGCGCTTGAGACAGGTTTGATGAAGGCGCGAGGCGAGACCACCACATTACGCGTGCTGACGCTTAACACCGGCATGCAATGCGATATCACCGTGCAAACACCGAATGGCCTGGTTGAATATGCAGGCGATGCGCGGATCGATGGTGCACCCGGATTCGCGGCGCCGATCACCATCAATTTTCTAGATACAGCGGGATCCGTGTGTTCAAGTTTATTGCCCACTGGTCACGTGTTGGACGAGATGGTGGTGCCGGGTGTGGGCAGGATTGAAGTCACCTGCATCGATAACGGTATGCCCATGGTGTTGTTTCGCGCCACCGATATGGGTCGTACCGGTTATGAAAGCGTCGCGCAACTGGACACCGATACCGAACTCAAGAACAAAATCGAAGCATTACGTCTGCACGCCAGCCAAATGATGGGGCTGGGCGATGTGAGCAAGAAGAATTATCCCAAGATGTGCTTGATCTCCGCGCCGCGTGAAGGCGGCAGCATCAACACACGTTGCTTCATTCCGCATGTCTGTCATGACGCGATTGGCGTGCTGGCAGCGGTGACCGTGGCAACAGCCTGTGTATTGGATGGCTCAATCACTCGGGGTATCGCGGCGATGCCGACAGGTTCGGTGAAAAGGATTTCCGTTGAACATCCCACCGGAGAGTTCAGTGTTGAGCTGGAACTTGACCCGAACAATCTGCAGAACGTTACGCGCGCCGCGCTATTGCGTACCGCGCGTCTCATCATGCGCGGTGAAGTGCTGATTCCAGCCACTGTATGGAAAGGAAGATAAAGAATGATCATTGACTGCCACGGCCACTACACTACCGCGCCCAAGGCCCTGGAAGAATGGCGCAATCGCCAGATTGCCGGCATCAAGAATCCGTCGGCAATGCCAAAAGTGAGCGAGCTGAAAATCAGTGATGACGAACTGCGCGAGAGCATCGAAGTCAATCAGCTACAGAAGATGAAGGAGCGTGGTTCGGATCTGACCATCTTTTCGCCGCGCGCCAGCTTCATGGCGCATCACATCGGCAACTTCAGTGTGTCATCGACTTGGGCATCGATCTGCAACGAACTGTGTCATCGCGTCGCGACGTTGTTTCCAGATAACTTCGTCGGCGCGGCGATGCTGCCGCAATCTCCGGGCGCCGATCCTATGACCTGCATTGCCGAGCTGGAACGATGCGTGAAGGAGTACGGTTTCGTCGCTATCAATTTAAACCCCGATCCATCCGGTGGTCATTGGCGTGAGCCGCCGCTCACCGATAGACACTGGTATCCCATTTACGAAAAGATGGTGGAGTACGACATTCCCGCAATGGTGCATGTCAGTACCAGTTGCAATGCCTGCTTTCACACTACCGGCGCGCATTATCTGAATGCCGATACCACGGCTTTCATGCAATGTTTGACCGGCGATCTGTTCAAGGATTTTCCCACACTCAAATTTGTTATCCCGCATGGCGGCGGTGCAGTGCCGTATCACTGGGGTCGCTTCCGTGGTCTGGCGCAGGAATTGAAGAAGCCGCTGCTCACCGAACATTTGCTCAACAATATTTTCTTCGACACCTGCGTCTATCATCAGCCGGGCATCAATCTGCTCACCAAGGTGATCCCTGTCGACAACATTCTCTTCGCCAGCGAAATGATCGGCGCGGTGCGGGGCATCGATCCGCAGACGGGCCATCACTACGACGACACCAAGCGTTACATTGAAGCGTCCGACATCCTTTCGGAAGCCGACAAGTTGAAGGTTTACGAACACAATGCGCGCCGCGTGTATCCGCGTCTTGATGCGGCGCTGAAAGCAAAGGGGCTATAAGCGATGACTACCTTGGGTGTGGTGAAGCGCGGCATTCAACGCGCCGACAAAGCGGCAGTGGAAAAGTTGTCGCGCTTCGGCGTGGCGACCATCCATGAAGCGATGGGTCGCGTCGGGTTAATGAAAACATTCATGCGACCGATTTATACCGGCGCGCATGTCTGTGGTACGGCGGTCACCGTGCTGCTGCATCCCGGCGATAACTGGATGATGCATGTTGCGGCCGAGCAGATTCAGCCCGGCGATGTGGTGATTGCAGCGTGCACGGCCGAGTGCACCGATGGCTTCTTCGGTGATCTGCTGGCCACATCATTTCGTGCGCGCGGTGCGGTGGGGCTGGTGATCGATGGTGGTGTGCGCGATGTGAAGGATCTCACCGCGATGAACTTTCCCGTGTTCTCCAAAGCCATTAGCGCCAAGGGCACGATCAAAGCGACGTTGGGTTCAGTGAATATCCCAGTGGTATGCGCCGGTGCGCTGGTCAATCCAGGTGATGTGGTGATCGGTGATGACGATGGCGTGGTAGTGGTGTCGGCTGCCATTGCGCAGCAAGTAGCCGATGCAGCCGAAGCACGCGAGAACAACGAGACAGAAAAACGCGCGAAGCTCGCTGCCGGCGTATTGGGACTGGATATGTACAACATGCGCGATACGCTGGCCAAGGCCGGCCTCAAGTACATCGATTGATATGAATACGTCATCTCAAGCAACTACTTCGTTTCAGATGACACCGGGCTGGCTGCCGTTTTATCCGCAGCCATCGACACCGAAGTTCAAAGTGCCGCCGGGTTCTGTCGATGCGCATTGCCATGTATTTGGTCCGGGTGCGCAGTTTCCCTATGCGCCGGAGCGTAAGTACACGCCTTGCGATGCGTCGAAAGACCAGTTGTTTGCCTTGCGCGATCACCTGGGCTTTGCGCGCAATGTCATCGTGCAGGCAACGTGTCATGGCAGTGATAATCGGGCGTTGGTGGATGCGTTGCTGCATGCCAATGGCAAGGCACGCGGTGTGGCGACGGTAAAGCCCAGCATCACCGATAGCGAACTCATGCAGTTGCATACTGCCGGCGTGCGCGGCACGCGCTTTAACTTCGTCAAGCGCCTGGTGGACTTCACGCCTCGCGATGAGTTGATGGCAATCGCGCAGCGCATCGCGCCGCTGGGCTGGCATGTGGTGATTTATTTTGAAGCGGTGGATCTGCCCGAGTTGTGGGATTTTTTTACTGCGCTACCGACCACGGTGGTGGTCGATCACATGGGACGCCCCGATGTCAGCAAGCCGGTTGATGGTCCCGAGTTCGAATTGTTTGTGCGCCTGATGCGCGAGCATCACAACATCTGGTCCAAAGTAAGTTGTCCCGAGCGTTTGAGTGTTACCGGTCCTGCTGCGTTGCACGGTGAGCAACATGCTTATCGAGATGTTGTGCCGTTTGCACGCCGCTTGGTCGACACTTTTCCCGAGCGCGTGTTGTGGGGAACAGACTGGCCACATCCGAACTTGAAAGATCACATGCCTGATGATGGCTTGCTGGTGGACTGGATTCCCCATATTGCCACCAGCGCCGAATTGCAGCACAAGCTCCTTGTTGATAATCCCATGCGCCTGTATTGGCCGGAGATAAACCATGGCCCTCGATAAACCTTATCAAGACGTGCCGGGCACGACGATCTTTGATGCTGAGCAATCGCGCAAAGGCTATCACCTCAATCAATTTTGCATGTCGCTGATGAAAGCCGAGAACCGTCAGCGCTTCAAGGCGAATGAACGCGCCTATCTCGACGAATGGCCGATGACTGAAGAACAGAAGCAGGCGGTGCTGGCGCGTGATCTGAATCGCTGCATCGCCAGCGGCGGCAACATTTATTTTCTGGCCAAGATCGGCGCAACCGATGGCAAGAGCTTTCAATACATGGCGGCCAGCATGACCGGCATGACGCAGGATGAATACGCACAAATGATGCTGCAGGGCGGACGTTCGCCGGAAGGCAACCGCTACCGTGGAGAACAGAAATAATGGCCAAGATCACTGCAAGCGTTTACACCTCGCATGTACCTGCGATCGGCGCGGCGCTGGATAACGGCAAAGCCGCTGAGCCCTATTGGCAACCGGTATTCAAAGGCTATGAGCCATCCAAGGTATGGATGAAAGAGAACACACCCGACGTGATCTTTCTGGTCTACAACGATCACGCCACCGCGTTCAGTCTCGACATGATTCCCACTTTTGCTATTGGATGTGCCGAGGAATACCAGCCCGCTGATGAAGGCTGGGGACCGCGACCGGTACCGGTAGTCAAAGGTCATCCGGAATTGGCCGCACATATCGCACAGTCGGTGATTCAGGATGATTTCGATCTCACTATCGTCAACAAGATGGATGTGGATCATGGTCTGACTGTGCCATTGAGTGTGATGTGTGGTCAGCCGCAAGCCTGGCCTTGCCAAGTAATTCCGTTTGCTGTGAATGTGGTGCAGTACCCGGTGCCGTCAGGTCGACGTTGCTACACACTGGGCAGGGCGATTCGCAAAGCCGTGGAGTCTTTCGATGCGCCACTCAAGGTACAGATCTGGGGCACCGGTGGCATGAGTCATCAATTGCAGGGACCCCGCGCGGGCTTGATCAATCAACCGTGGGACAACGCGTTTCTGGATCAACTGATCGCCGATCCTGAGCAGCTTTCATACAAGCCGCATATCGACTACGTGCGCGAAGCTGGATCCGAAGGCATTGAATTGGTGATGTGGTTGATTGCACGCGGCGCTATGAGTGAACGTGCGCCCAAGGTTGTTCACCGCTTTTATCATGTGCCCGCGTCGAATACCGCAGTGGGTCATCTGATTCTGGAAAACACTTAATGAGCAGCAAGATTAGAGTGGCGCTGGCCGGTGCGGGCGCGTTCGGTATCAAGCATCTCGATGCCATCAAGTTGATCGATGATGTTGAAGTGGTGTCGCTGGTCAGTCGCGATCTCGACAAGACTCGTGAAGTGGCGAGCAAGTATGGCATTGCTCATGCAACCACTGATCTCGCCGACAGTCTGGCTTTACCAGAAGTCGATGCGGTTATCCTGTGTACGCCGACGCAGATGCATGCAGAGCAAACGTTGGCGTGTTTGCGAGCGGGTAAACATGTACAAGTGGAAATTCCACTCGCCGACAAACTCAAGGATGCCGAGGCGGTGGTGGCGCTGCAGCAGCAGACGGGCCTGGTGGCCATGTGCGGACATACGCGACGCTTCAATCCCAGTCACCAGTTCGTCCACAACAAGATCAAGACAGGCGAGCTCAAGATCCAGCAGATGGATGTGCAGACTTATTTCTTTCGCCGCACCAACATGAATGCGCTGGGCCAGCCGCGCAGCTGGACCGACCATCTGTTGTGGCATCACGCGGCACATACGGTCGACCTGTTTCGCTATCAATCCGGCGGCGAGATTGTGCAAGCGAATGCAATTCAAGGTCCGATTCATCCGCAGTTGGGTATTGCCATGGATATGTCGATTCAACTCAAGGCCAGCACCGGCGCAATCTGCACGCTGAGTCTGTCATTCAACAATGACGGGCCACTGGGCACTTTCTTCCGTTACATCTGCGATAACGGCACTTACATCGCCCGCTACGATGATCTGGTCAATGGCAAGGAAGAAAAAATCGATGTCTCCAAAGTGGCGGTGTCGATGAACGGCATCGAGCTGCAAGATCGTGAATTCTTTGCTGCGATCCGCGCTGGCCGCGAACCGAACGCCAGCGTCGCGCAGGTCTTACCGTGTTATCGCACCTTGCATCAACTTGAGCAGCAATTAAACGCCGTGGACTAAATGAAGCAGCGTGTTCTTGGCCCATTCAAGGTATCGGCGCTTGGCCTTGGCTGCATGAACTTGAGCCATGCTTATGGCGCGCCACCTTCGTTCGATTTGGCCAGCTCATTGTTGTTGCATGCCCTCGATCGAGGGGTAACGCATTTTGATACCGCGGCGCTATATGGCTTTGGTATCAATGAGGAACTGTTGGGTGAAGTGCTATCGCCGCACCGCGCCGACTTCGTGCTGGCCAGCAAGGGCGGTATGTGCGGCGTCAATGGCAAGCGCGTTATCGATGGTCGGCCGGCAGCGATCAAGGCCAATTGCGAGCAGAGCTTGAAGCGCCTGCGTACTGAAGTGATCGATCTTTATTATCTGCATCGCTGGGACAAACAGGTGCCCATCGAAGACAGCATGGGCGCGATGGCCGAACTGGTGAGTGAGGGCAAGATACGCGCGATCGGGCTGTCGGAAGTGTCGGCGCAAACACTCAGGAAAGCGCACGCGGTACATCCGATTGCGGCGGTACAGAGCGAGTACTCGTTATGGACACGCAATCCCGAGATTGCCGTGCGCGCTGCATGCCGCGAGTTGGGAGTAACGTTGATTGCGTTCAGCCCATTGGGGCGGGGTTGGTTGACCGGCAAGTTGCAAGATGTTGAACACTTCGATGCGAACGACATTCGTCGCTCTATGCCGCGTTTTCAAGCTAATTGTTTTGGCGCCAATCGATTGCTGCTCAATGAGTATTCAGACATTGCTGCAGAGTTGCGTTGTACACCAGCGCAATTGGCGCTGGCGTGGTTGCTGGCTCAGCGTGACGAAGTGCTGGCCATCCCCGGTACACGCAGCATCAAACATCTCGAAGAGAATCTGGCGGCTGATGCCATAGAGCTTTCTGCTGCTGCAGTGGCGCGTCTAAACACATTGTTCACGCCCGGCAAAGTCATCGGCGATCGTTACCCCGCTGCAACGCAGTTGGAAATAGATACCGAGAATTTCCAGTAAGAAGCGCGTGATGAATCGATGCCTTTTCGCGGCGCTGCAATTCATCGCCGCTACCACGCATAGAGTTACTCGTCACTCCACAGTGCGCGCAACGCGGCAAGAAATGCCTTGCGGTGCGCGGTCGGGATTTTGGCCAACAATTCGACTTCGTGTTCGGTGACTGCGCGTTTGACCTTGGCGGTAATGCTGCGACCGCTGCTGGTGAGTTCCAGTCCATGCGAACGACCATCAACGGGCTGGCGTTCCACCAGTTCGCGATCGGCAAGGCGCGATACCAGCGGCGCCATGTTGGCGCTGGCAATGTCGAGCATGCGGCCGATTTCACTTTGCGTAATGTTCGGGTTGGCATCGATGACCAGCAACACCGTCGCTTCGGTGGGTCGCAAATCAAATGCTGCAAAGCGGCGCGCCAGCGTCGCCATGGTTGCAGCCGACGCGCGTCGCAATGAGTAACCGGGATAGTTTTCTAATGGATCAATAGGCACGGACGAGTTCTCAAGTTGTACTTGCTCAGTCTTGGCTGATTGCTATATCATATAGCAATCAGCCAAGGTCATAAAAGCTGCGTTCAATATCGGGTGGGAAGGCGTTATGAAATTCGAACGTATGAATCCTATAACCAATCAAACAGCCAGCACAGCCAACGCCATGACAGCGGCCGAGGCGAGCGCAGTAGCAGATCAAGCTGAGCGAGGTTTTGCCGCCTGGTCCGCCACCGGACCCACCGTACGCCGCGCGACATTAATGAAAGCAGCGGCAGCATTGGAAGCACGCAAAGACGATTTCGTGCAGGCCATGATGGCTGAGATCGGCGCCACTGCAGGCTGGGCCATGTTCAATCTGATGCTGGCTGCCAACATGATCCGCGAGGCCGCTGCGATTACCACGCAGATTAGCGGTGAAGTGATTCCGTCGGATAAACCCGGTTGCGTGGCGATGGCGCTGCGCGAACCCGCAGGCGTGGTGTTGGGCATTGCACCGTGGAATGCGCCGATCATTCTCGGCGTGCGTGCGATTGCCGTGCCATTGGCGTGCGGCAACTCCGTCATTCTGAAAGCATCGGAGACCTGTCCGCGTACTCATGAATTGATTATCGAAGCCTTTGCTGAAGCCGGCTTCCCACCGGGCGTCGTCAATGTGGTGACCAACGCGCCGCAAGATGCAGGTGCAATAGTCGGTGCATTGATCGATCACAAGGCGGTCAAGCGCATCAACTTCACGGGCTCGACCGCAGTCGGGCGCATCATTGCCAAGCGCGCTGCAGAAAATTTGAAGCCTTGTTTGCTTGAGTTGGGTGGTAAGGCGCCACTCATCGTACTGGACGATGCCGATCTCGATGAGGCGGTAAAGGCGGCTGCGTTTGGCGCCTTCATGAATCAAGGTCAGATCTGCATGTCGACCGAACGCATCATCGTGGTCGAATCCGTTGCTGCGGAATTCAACAAACGTTTCGCCGCCAAAGCACAGTCGATGGCAACCGGCGATCCACGTGAAGGCAAGACGCCGCTCGGCGCCGTAGTGGATCGCAAGACGGTGACGCATGTGAATTCGCTGATTGATGACGCCACCAGCAAAGGCGCCAAGTTGATCGCCGGTGGCAAGGCCGACAGCGTATTGATGCCGGCGACCGTGGTCGATGGCGTGACCGCGGCAATGAATCTATATCGCGATGAAAGTTTCGGCCCGGTGGTCGCCGTGATTCGCGCCAAAGATGAAGCCGATGCAATTCGTCTGGCCAACGACAGCGAATATGGTTTGTCGGCCGCTGTGTTCACACGTGACGCCGCACGCGGGCTGCGTGTAGCGCGACAGATTCGTTCCGGTATGTGTCATGTGAATGGCCCCACCGTACACGATGAAGCGCAGATGCCATTCGGTGGTGTGGGCGCATCCGGCTATGGTCGCTTCGGTGGCAAGGCCGGCATTGATTCATTCACTGAACTGCGTTGGATCACGATGGAAACGCTGCCCGGTCACTTCCCTATTTAGGAAAACCTCTGAGTTACCCTCCGTTCGCGTTGAGCAGCGCCGCGTATCGAAACGTTCTTTGATTTTTGCCGAAGAATCCTTCGACACGCTGCGCTGCTCAGGACGAATGGAGTTATGAAGATCTTCCCCAAACGCCGTTGCTCAGCATTATTTATTGAGGATTCCGAGTCATGACTACCGAAATCAAACCCATCGAACGTGCTGAAGCGGACACCGTAACTTTTGAAGTTCGCGATGGCATTGCTTGGGTGAAATTCAATCGTCCCGAGAAACGCAATTGCATGAGTCCGAAACTCAATCGACAAATGCTGCGGGTACTCGATGAACTGGAGTTTCGCAGCGACGTCGGCGTGCTGGTGCTGTCCGGTGAAGGTACGGCGTGGTCGGCGGGTATGGACTTGAAAGAATATTTTCGCGAGACCGAAGCCAAAGGGTTGGTCGGCACGCGCACTGCGCAGCGCGAAGCGTATAGCTGGTGGAAGCGGCTACGCTGGTATCAAAAGCCAACCATCGCCATGGTCAATGGTTGGTGTTTTGGCGGCGGCTATGGTCCGTTGTTTTCTTGCGATCTGGCGTTTGCGGCTGAAGAGGCGCAATTCGGTTTGTCGGAAATCAACTGGGGCATTTTGCCCGGCGGCGGCGCCACCAAGATCGCCCGCGAGTTGCTGTCGTTCCGTCGCGCCATGTATCACACGCTGATGGGCGAGAACATCGATGGTCGTACTGCAGCCGAATGGGGCCTGGTGAATGAAGCTATGCCGCTGGCGCAATTACAAACTCGTGTCGAACAAGTGGCGCGTGTGTTGTTGACGAAAAATCCGGTGACGCTCAAGGCAGCCAAGGACGCCGTGCGGCGCGTGGGCGAAATGACTTTCGACAATGCCGAGGACTATCTGATTCGTGCTCAGGAAGCGGCCAACTTCTTTGACAACGATGGTCGCAAGGAAGGCATCAAACAATTCATCGATGACAAGACATACAAGCCGGGCCTGGGCGCTTACGACAAGTCCAAACAGAGTCAGGCGAAGCAGTAACGGAGCCGCATCATGGTTGCGACGCCAGACACTCGCTTTGCAGCGAGCGCCATCGAACGATTGCTCAAGCCGCGGTCGGTGGCGGTGGTGGGTGCGTCAGCGAGCCCGGGCGCATTGGGCGCGTCAGTGATCGCCAATCTGGATCGCTCGAGATTTGCGGGAGATATTCATCTCATCAATCCCAATCGCGATCGGATTGGCCAGCGGCCCTGCCTTAAATCGGTTGATGACTTGCCGCTGGGTGTGGACGTGGCGGTGCTCGCCATTCCACGTGTGGCAGTGTTGGACACGATTAAAGCGCTGGCGCGTCGTCAAGTTGGCGCTGCCATCATTTTTTCGGCCGGATTCGCCGAGGGTGGCGAACAAGGACTGAGTGAGCAAAGGGAAATTGCCCGCGTTGCCGCCGAGCACGGCATGGTTATCGAAGGTCCGAATTGTCTGGGTCTGGTGAACTATGTCGACAACCTTGCCCTGACCTTTGTGGAAATGCCGGCGGTTCCGCTGAATGGCCGACATGGCGTGGGCATCGTCTCGCAGAGCGGCGCAATGGCCGCGGTGTTGAGCGTGATGCTCACCAGTCGCGAGCTGGGCGTGTCGTATTTTATTTCCACCGGCAATGAAGCGGTGAGCGGTGTGGAAGACTACATCGGTTACCTGCTCGACGAGCCCAATACACGGGTCATCGGCATGATCGTCGAACAGTTTCGCCAACCGCGACGCTTCTTGGAATTAGCGCAAGCCGCGCGCAACAAGGGCAAGCAGATTGTGTTGTTGCATCCCGGTCGCAGCAGCGCCGCACGCGAATCGGCGGCAACGCATACCGGCGCCATGGCCGGTGATTACGCAGTGATGCGTACCTTGGTTGAACGCCAAGGCGTGTTGTTGGCCGAGAACCTGGAAGAGCTGGGCGACTTGCTGGAGATTGCAGCACGTTGCGCAACCATGCCGTCCGGCAGCGCCGCCGTGCTCACCGAGTCCGGCGCATTCAAGGCGCTGACTTTGGATTTATGCGAACAAGTGGGCCTTGATTTACCCGCGCTCACCAACGACAACGCACCCTTGCTGCGTGCGGCGATGCCGGATTTTGTGCCGGTGAGCAATCCGGTCGATCTCACCGCACAAGCGCTGGTAGATCCTGATTTATATCGCCGCACCCTGTCGGCGTTGTTGCAGGACGATCGCTTCGGCAGCATCGTATTGAGCATCATCCAGACCGATGCCACGACTTCAAATCTTAAATTCCCGCCGATCATTGCAGCACTGCAGGAGCTCAAGCCGCGCAAGCCGATTATCTTTGCCGGTATGGATGAGGGCGCAGCGGTGCCGCCGCAGTACATCGCACAGTTGCGTGCCCTGGGCGTGCCGTACTTCCCCGCACCTGATCGTGCGTTGCGAGCAGTGGCGCGCATCAGTGCTTTGGCCGCACGTGATCTTGCCATCTCGAAAGCAAAACCGACGCCGCTTAGCGAACGACCCTCGGCGGGAGTCATAGCCGAGTATCGCGCCAAGCAATTGCTTGCGCCGTTGAGTATTCCGTTTCCCACTGGTCGCTTGGTAACCAGCCTGGATCAGGCACAAGCAGCGGCAGCACAGATTGGTTTTCCGGTGGTACTCAAGGCGCAGTCTGCTGACCTGTCACACAAGAGTGATGCAGGTGGCGTCGTCCTTGGTTTGAATGATGCGACGCAACTGGCGGATGGCTGGACGCGCTTGCATGCCAATATTTCGCAGCACCGTCCAGGGCTGAAGCTGGATGGCGTGCTGCTGGAAAAAATGGGCAAGCGTGGACTTGAGCTGATTGTCGGCGCCCGCAACGATCCCGAATGGGGTCCGGTGATTCTGGCGGGCTTCGGTGGCGTGCAAGCAGAAATTCTGCAAGACGTGCGTTTGCTGCCTGCCGATCTCACTCACGATGGCATCGTGCGCGAATTGAATCTACTCAAGAGCGCTGCGCTACTGCGTGGCTTCCGCGGTTCGCCGGCATTGGATGTTGACGCAGTGGCAGAGTTGATCGCGCGTGTCGGTCGTTTGTTGCTGGCAGAGCCGACCATTCGTGAAATCGATTTGAATCCAGTGATTATTTATCCGCAAGGCGAGGGAGCGGTTGCGCTGGATGCGTTGATGTTGGTGGGTCACTCGGGCGCTTGAACAACTAGTGGAGGGCTGGCGTACACGTCAGGCCTGAATCGCCGCAATCATTTACCCAGGTACACGTAAGACAGGTACATGCAATGAGTCAGCAAGCTGAAACGGTAGAGATGAGCACGGTGGAAGCGTCACTCGTGCAAACGATCATGCAGCTTGCTCGTCAGGCGTCGATTGAAATCAATGTTCAGGATGTGCCGCATCTGCACGCGAGTTGCGACTATCTACCCGCCGGGCAGAAGATGTATGTGAGTCATCTGCCGAAACAAACCTGGGGTGAGACTGAAGCAGCATGTCGCGCCGTGCGCGCCGCGGGGTTCGATCCTGTGCCGCACATTCCGGTGCGGTTGATTGAAGATGCGGCAACGCTGGATCGCATACTCGGCAATCTGGTGCGCAATGCTCAGGTCGACGAAGTGTTGTTGATCAGTGGCGACTATCCACAGTCCCTCGGTCCTTACCTGACCACCTCTGAAGTGCTGCGCACCGGCATGTTGACTCAACATGGACTCAAGCGAGTGTCGGTGGCTGGTCATCCAGAAGGCCATCCGAAAGTGGCGCTTGATGAAGTGCGGCGTGTGGAGCTGGAAAAGACTGCATTGGCGGCAACGATGGGTCTGGAAGTCACATTGCTAACGCAGTTCTTTTTTGAGCACACGCCGTTTCTGGAGTGGGCGCAGACGCTGCGCGAACAGGGCATGCAGGCACGCATTGTCGGTAGCCTGGCAGGTCCTGCGGGCATTGCTACGTTGTTCCGGTTTGCCATGCGTTGTGGCGTGGGACCATCGATTCGCGCATTGGGCGCGCGTCCCACTTCATTGCTGAAACTCATCGGTGATCATGGTCCGGAACAAGTGATGCGCGGACTCGCCGCGGCATATCGCGGCGATCAGCCGGATTTTAATGGCGTGCATCTGTTCTCCTTCGGTGGTTACCTGCGTACCTGCCGGTGGTTGCATGCCGTAGCCAATGGCCGCTTCAAACTCAACAATAACGACGGCTTCAGCGTGTGAAAGCATCAGCTATAGCGCTGCCTGGAGAAACTGCCGTACGCGAAGTGGAGTTGAGCGATGACGGCCTGTTGGCCTTGCATGCGGCAAACCCGCAGCGTTATCCAGTGTTGTTGCAAAGCACCGCAGCCAATGCTGAAACGGGCCGCTTCGATATCTTGATGGCATTTCCGGGCGAGCGACTGCGTCTGATGGCGGATGGCGTTCTACTTGGTCGTACTCGGCAACGTACATTCTTGCAGGCACTGGATAAGTGGGTGCGCGAAGCAACGCCTGTCGCGCTCACTGCAGACACTGCTTCTATACTGCCATTTCGCGGCGGCTGGTTTCTTTATCTTGGCTACGAGCTGGTACGCGAGATAGAACCTATCCTGGCAGCCACGTTACCGGCGAGTGGTGTTGTCGCAGAAGCGGTTCGAATGCCGGCGGGTATCGTGCGCTGTTGCGCTACTGGTCGTGCGTGGGTGTTCGCCGAGCCGGGTTACGAAGCGCTCGTGCCGTTGATGATTGCCGATGTAGCGCACTGTCTGCTAGGAGCTTTCAACGCGCCACTCATCTCGGACGGCGTTGCAGAAGAAGCACCAGAGCGCTTCCTCGCCGCAGTCAACACCGCGCTCGATCACATACGTGCCGGCGACATCTATCAGACCAACCTGTCGCGTCAGTGGCGAGCACAATTGCATACAGCAGCACGTCCAGTGGATGTGTATCAACGTCTGTGCCGCGCCAATGCAGCGCCGTTTGCGGCATTGGCCGCGCTGGGGCATACCACGATCGTTAGTTCTTCGCCCGAACGGTTGATCGATGTTCGCGACGGTGTGATTTCAACGCGTCCCATTGCCGGCACGCGGCCGCGATCCACTGATGTCGAAGTGGACGTCAGTCTGGCAACGCAATTACGTGCCGATCCAAAAGAGCGGGCGGAGCACACCATGCTCATTGATCTGGAACGCAACGATATTGGCAAGGTTTGCACGGCAGGCAGTGTGGAAGTGGATGAATTCATGTCGGTGGAGTCATATGCACACGTGCATCACATCGTGTCCAATGTGCGCGGTAGATTGCGTACCGATGTCACGCCATCGCAAGCCATTGCCGCGACATTCCCGGGTGGCACGATTACCGGTTGTCCCAAGGTGCGTTGCATGGAAATTATCGGTGCTCTGGAACGCGTACCTCGTCATGCGTACACCGGTTCCATCGGCTATTTGAATCGCGATGGCAGCCTGGATCTGAATATTCTCATCCGAACCTTGGAAATTCGCGGCCGACAAATTTCCTTTCGAGCCGGCGCCGGCATCGTTGCCGATTCAGATCCGCAACGAGAGCTGGAAGAGACGCGCGCCAAAGCACGTGGTCTGGTGGCCGCGTTAACCGGTTAAGACTCAAATCCACTCGGAGCAAATTGCAGGCTGGCTCAAACACACTTATCCATCAGACAAGACGTTCCACGTGTCGCACGAGACAAGCTATAAGAGCCTGTTTATCCGATCTCGTGGTGTGCTGAAAAAGGAGTTACAAAAGCACCTTCGAACCAAGCGTGTGTTCCGTCAATCGAAGCAGCAAAACACACGAGGAAAGGGTGAGTTATCCGCGATTGAAAACCGCACGCGGGCGAGCGTAGAACTCTTCTAGGGAAAGCCTGCCAGCATGCCTTCGTGGTGCTGAGCATGGCATCGGTGTTCACGAGTGCTTTCCTTGACTGGCGCGCGTTGCACGCTTGGCGATGCGTTTGGCAATACTCCAGCGGTGTACTTCGGAAGGACCATCGTAAATACGAAAGCCGCGGATGTCCCGAAAGATGCGGGCCACAATCTTTTCATCCGTTACACCTTGTCCGCCCAACACTTGCACTGAGCGGTCGACTACGCGCCACACGGCTTCGGATGCCAGCACCTTGGTCATGCTGGACTCGTGTCCGCCAATGCGGGTATCGCCATTGGCTTGATCGAGCACCCAGGCGGTATGCCAGATCGACAAGCGCGCGGAATGTAAGTCCAATTCATTGTCGGCCAACATAAAGCCGACGCCTTCGTGCTCAACCAACGGTTTGCCGAAGGCCTCGCGTTGCGTTGCGTAGTTCACGGCCAAGTCATGGGCGCGTCTGGCTTGACCTAACCAGCGCATGCAATGCGTTAAGCGAGCGGGAGCAAGGCGCACCTGTGCGTATTGCAGGCCCTTGCCGATTTCGCCGAGCACATCGCTTGCAGGTACGCGCAGATTATTGAAGCGCAGCACTGCATGCCCACCGGTAAAGCAACTATCTAGTGAATCCATTAGCCGTTCTAGGACGATGCCTGGTTGTTGCATATCGGCAAGAAACATGGAGGCGGTGCCGTCTTCCATTCGCGCCATAATGATGGTGAAACTGGCGCCTTCAGCACCGGTGATGAGCCACTTCACGCCATTGATTACATAGCCATCGCCATCGCGCACCGCGCTGGTTTTCAGCATCGATGGATCAGATCCGGCGCCGGGGGGAGGTTCGGTCATAGCGAAGCACGAGCGAAGTTTTCCGTCCACCAATGGCCGTAACCAACGTTCCTTTTGTGCAGCTGTGGCGACCACTTCCATCAAATGAACGTTGCCTTCGTCCGGCGCATGAATATTCATTGCCACTGGCCCCAGCGGCGAATAGCCGGCTTCTTCAAACACGATCGCCTTGGCGACGTGCGACAGGCCCAAGCCTCCTAACTCTTTAGACGCATGTGGGGTCAACAAACCGGCATCGCGTGCTTTGGCAACTAAATCATCGCGCAGTGCTTCGCTTGGTCCGTGTGGGGATTGTCGCGCGTCGCCTTCCATCTGTATGACTACGTCGCGAATAAAGCGGCGGGTTCGCTCTTGCAACTCACGCAATTCGACTGAGAGTGAAAAATCCATCGCAATAACCTCTTGGCAGAAAGCGCGTGACGCTTAGAACAATTCGCCGCGCGCCACCAGCAATGCAAACTCAAGCGCAGCGTCGGTGATCTTGCCAAACCCAGCGTAGCGCGGATCGTTGGTAGCGCCGCTGCGATAACGTTGATGCAGTTGCTGGAAAATGATGGCGAGCTTAAAGGTGGCCAGCACACGGTAGAACTGAAAGTCGGCCAAATCGCGGCCGGTCAAGCGTGCATAGCGCGTGGCCAATTCACGGCGCGACGGAAAGCCGGGCGTCGCAGTGGGCATTTGCTTGAGTTCGTGCATGGCGAGCGGATCGTCGGCTTCGGTGTAATAACTCAGCGTGGTCGCCAGATCGAACAAGCTATCACCGCGCGTGCATTGATCCCAATCGAGCACCGCCACCGGCGCCAAGGTTTGACCATCCAACAAAATATTGTCGAGCTTGATGTCATTGTGAATCAGCGACGCCTTGCCGTCTGGCACGCGATGTGTGCGCAGCCACTGACTCAACTCAGCAATCAAGCTGTGACAGGTCGATTGTTCACGTCCTTCAGCCGAGATCAGCGCGCGCTTGATCCAACCTTCGGCCGTACGCTCGAGAAAACCTTGCGGGCGACCCAGCTCGTCCAATCCGACTGCGGCGGGATCGACTTCATGTAATCGCACCAGTGCGTTGACCATAGTGTCGGCAAAGCGATTGCCGATGTCAGGGATCGTCGCCAACGATGGCGGCAGGGTGGCGCGCACTGCGAAGCCGCGGCGAAACTCGGTGATTTGAAAGGGTGCGCCGAGCACGCTCGGTTCGTCACATAAATGCAGTCCGCGCGGTGCTAACGGAAAAACCTCTACCAGACGTTTGAGAATGCGGAACTCCCGTGCCATGTCGTAAGCACCGGGTGGCAGTTTGCCCATGGGCGGGCGACGCAGTACGGTTTCTTTGCCGTCCACTACTAATAAATAGTTGAGATTCGCTAACCCACCGGCGAATTGTGGCGGCGTAGTGTCCAGCGATAAGTCCATCCCATGTTGCGCCAAATAGGCCTGCAAACCAGGCCAGTCTTGCGCCACCGCTTCATGTGGGGGGCGCAACTCGGGTGCTGTGTCGATGTTCACGCCTGATATCTGTGTTGTGCTCACTGTCAACCTTTGCGCCTCAGCGCAGCGGGGTTTCGGAGGCCATGCACCGACTGAGAGACCAGGCTGAACTCGCGTCATCGCAACGAAGGCGCAATCAGGGCAAGGAACCGCCAGGCCAGCCGGCTGGATGAGGCCCGGAATCTTGCTGGTTTCGAGGGAGCAGGGCGTTTAGTCTTCCTATACGTATCCGATTCTCAGGATCGGCTTGACGACCTTGCCTGTTTCCGAGTCCTGCATGGCTTCGTTGATCTCGTCGAGCGTGTAGAACTTCACCATCTTTTCGAAGGGAAACCGCCCTTGCGCGTGCAGTTCGACGAGCGCAGGAACGAAGACGTCGGGTACCGATGCCCCTTCGACGATTCCAATGAGACGACGGCCGCCGCTCATGAAGTGCCCTGCATCCAATGTGATCTGACTTCCTATCGGAGTTACGGCGAGCATGCCGCACGTGCCGCGCGGCGCGAGGCTCTCCACTGCAGAGCGAATCACTGCTGCAAGACCGGTGGTGTCGAGCGCGAACTGCGTGCCGACCCCGGTTAACTTGAGGATCGCAGCAGTGGCGTCCTCGCGCTTCGAGTTGATGATGTGAGTCGCACCGAGGTCTTTGGCCAGAGCCAGGCGAGCGTCGTTTAGATCGACCGCAACGATCGTGGTGGCGCCCACCACTTTCGCCGCCATCACCGCGGCGAGCCCCACTGATCCGGCACCGAATACCACGAAGGAGTTGCCGACCCCGACCTTGAGCGCATTGATCACTGCGCCCGCACCCGTCTGGACGCCGCAGGCGAGGGGTCCCAGCAACTCCAGCGGCGCTTCTCTGGAAACCTTGACGATATTGCGTTCGTGACACAAGGAGTACGTCGCGAATGAAGATTGCCCGAAGAAGTTACTGTTGATGCGCTCTCCGTTCCGGCTCAGTGCGCTACTGCCATCCGTGCGCACTGCGGAGAAGTTGCGCGGAAAGAACTCGTGGCAATACGCAGGTTCATTGTCGCCGCAGCTGGCGCAATGGCCGCAGGAGTTGAACGTCATCACCACGTGATCGCCTGGCGCCACCTTGGAGACGTTCTTGCCCACCGCCTCGACGATGCCCGCGCCCTCGTGACCGAGCACCACCGGAGGTGGAGTCGGTAAGTGACCGTCTCGAACGACGATGTCGGTGTGGCACACGCCCGTTGCGACCACTCTCACCAGAATTTCATCGGGCGTGGGCCCGTCGAGATCGAGCGCCTCGATCTCGACACGGATGTGAGGCCCACGACAAACTGCAGCGGATATTTTCATGATGCCCTCAGAAGGGGTGGGTGGGCGGCTTGTCCTTGATCGTCACCCACTGCGGAGGCTGCACACGATCTTGAGGGAAATCATTGATTCCACGCCCGCCAGCGAAACACCGCTGCAGCTGTGCAGACCGTGACCGAAGGCGACACGCTTGCGAACTTCTTTGGGAGCGTGGCGGATCCCGGAATGTCATACATATCCGTGAACATACTCGGCTCAAGAACGGCTGCCGACCAGCGCATCGGCTGCTTTGCCCCGTGATCCCCGAGGTCGGGCGTGCGAGTTTTTCTGAGGACTTCATTATTCTATCGTCCCGACCAGGGCGCCGACCTCGTACTGCTCGCTTACGACGCCGATCACTCGCAATGTCCCGGTAGCGGGCGATTCGATCTCCGTTGTCGACTTATCGCTCTCCACCACATAGATGGGCTGTCCGGCAATGACCGCCGCGCCGTCTGCGACCAGCCACTGCTGAAGAATCGCCGACTGCATCGACATTCCAAGTTTAGGAATGCGGATTTCAACACTCATCGTTTCTAACCTCAGACGATCGTTGCACGACAAGCGGCCTCGATCTCCGCCTGGTTATAGAGAAACGCCTGTTCGAGCGGGCGTGAGAAGGGCACCGGCGCGTATTTGGAGCCAATGCGTTTCACAGGCGCCTTCAACTGCCCGAACAGTTCCTCGTGAATACGCGAGGACACCTCGGCGCCAGAGCCATAGGCCTTGATAGCCTCGTGCACGACCACGGCTCGACCCGTTCGCGCTACCGAGGTAAGCACTGCCTCTTCGTCAAAGGGCGCAATGGTGCGCAGGTCGATCACTTCGATCTCAACGCCCTCCGCGCTAAGCTTCTCGGCAACCGCGAGCGCATCCGCCACTGGCCTCCCGTATGTCACGATAGTGATGTCTTTACCAGGTCGAGCAGTGCGTGCCTTTCCGAGCGGTACGCGGTGCCCGCGTGGCGGCGCCTTACCGGTGATGCCGTAGCTCATAATGTTCTCGATGAAGATCACCGGATCGTTGTCTTCGATCGCCGCGGCAAGTAATCCCTGTGCGTCGGCTGGATTGGAAGGTGTCACGATCTTCAAGCCCGCAACGTGCGCGAACCACGCTTCGAGCATGTCACTGTGCTGCCCGCCGAAGCCCACACCTGCGCCGGTCGTCGTGCGAATGACGAGCGGAACGTTGGTCTGACCGCCGGACATGAAGCGCAACTTCGCGGCGTGATTGACGATCTGATCCATCGCCACAGTGACGAAGTTCATCAACATGATCTCGGCCACGGGGCGCATGCCGACGATTGCAGATCCAACAGCCGCGCCGATGATGGCCTGCTCGCTGATGGGCGTTGAGCGAACGCGGCTCTTCCCATACTTCGCAGAAAGTCCCTTTGATACCTTGAAGACTCCGCCGCCCTGCTCGTCTGCGATATCCTCGCCCAATAGGAAAACGCTCGGATCCGCACCCATCATTTCATCGAGCGCGCGGTTGAGCGCAGTTGCGATATTGATCTTCTCGCCACTCATGTAGTGATCTCCGCTTCCAGCACATCCACGCGGAGCTCCGCGAGATCCGGGAACGGGCTCGTCAACGCAAATTCCACGGCCGCATCGATCTCTGCTTCGATCGCTTGTTCGGCTTCACGCAACTCGGCTTCGCTCATTTGCAGCTCCACAAGCAGCTTTCGCAATCGCGGAATCGGGTCTGTGTCCTCAGCCGCGGTGAGCATCTCTTTGGGGACGTAGCTGAAGTCGGAGCCGAAAATATGGGCCAGCATGCGAAACGTCTTGGCTTCGATCAGCGTAGGCCCCTTGCCGCTGCGTGCATGCTCGACGGCCGTGCGTGCGGCCGCGAACATTTCACGCGCGTCATTGCCATCACAGGCAATGGTGTGCATTCCATACCCTGGACCGCGGGCCGCAATGGAGGGTGCCGCCGTGCCCACGGCATACGCGGTGTGTTCTGCATATTGGTTGTTTTGGCACAGGAAAATTACGGGCAGCTTCCACAGCGATGCCATATTCAGCGCCTCATGAAACGCTCCGATATTGCTCGCACCATCGCCGAAAGACACCACCGTAACTCTGTCTTCGCCACGCATCTGCGAGGCCAATGCCAGTCCATTCGCGATCGGCAAGCCCGACCCGACGATCCCTGTGGTCACCATGACCCCGCTCTCTGGATGAGTGATGTGCATGGGACCGCCCTTTCCCTTGCACGTACCGGTTGCGCGTCCGGCGAACTCCGCCCACAGCTCCTTGAGCGGAATGCCCTTTGCGAGATGGTCATGCAGGCCGCGATATGTGGTGACCAGATAATCGCTTGGGCGCAGTGCATGCATCATCGATGCTGATAGCACTTCTTGACCGCGCACGGGGTAGTAGGCGACGGCAAGCTTGCCCTGCGACAGCAGCGAACGAAAACGTTCGTCGTTACGGTGAATGCGATAGGCACTGCGATAGATAGCCGACAATTGCTCGCGGCTAACGCTGCCAATCCCTGAATCTGTCACAAGTCCTCCTTCATCTCAGTTGATTAGGTCCACAGTGTTGCCGAGTAGCTTCCATTCTCATGCGCTCGAGAGTCGCGAGACCTACCCGGCCGCCCGCGCGCCTCATCGTAGTGAATGAGGCTCTCGTTGATTTCACCGCCTGCGATGTGTCGTGCGAACGACGTCGCGCTTGATAGCAAGCGGGAGCAAATGCGTGAGCGCCACGCCTGTCTTTGGAGCGCGCCGCTCATGCGGGCCGAAATGCGAATGTGTAAACGGGCTCGCCAGCCGCATCAGCACGGTAAGGCTCGGCAGTGAGCACCATCGGCATGCCAATGGCGAGTTGGGAGAAGTCGTCGCATACCATCCGTGACTCGACGATGATTTCATCCGGCAGCTCGACATACCCAACGGCGTACGGCCGGAAACTTGCGAGATCGGCCGAACCGTTATACGGAGGTTTCGGCGGAAAGCGCTGCACGGTCCATGACCACAGATAGCCGCGACGTTGGAGATGGATGCGTTCATAAAGAGCGCTTTCCGCCCCGTGCGGATACGGAAAAACGATCTCGCCGGTCACCCGCGAACGCCCCCCAACTAAAACGATGTGCTCGCCCTCACCATCGAACAGATCCTGGGCAACTTTGTGCATATGCTTGGTCCCAATCGACTGATCATCGCGCGCGGCGTCATCGGCGCGACCTTGCCAAAGAAATTGCTAAGTCGTACTTATGCTTGATCAACCGCATGCAATGAATGCACTCTCTGTGATCTGTCGAGCGAGCCGTTGACGCGTGCTTTCACCGGTTCAACGGCGGCTGGTCGCCGCATCGCTCGGCCATGACATAGGCAGGCCCCGGAGCTTCCGGAGATGCCTTCAGAACAAGCAGTCAAAAAAACAGTACAAGTTGTTTGTTATACTGAGAGTAACTGAGAAACGCAACCCAATCTTCAGGTACGACATGACGGCTCACAAATTGACGAATGGCTCCGAACGCCCCCTAAGCGGGATAAAGGTTGTCGAGTATGTCCGAGGCCCAATGCGAAGCGCAGGGCGGCTGCTGGCTGAATTGGGAGCTGCGGTCGTGCATGTGCTTGCGCCCCAATGTGCTCACGATCCAGGTCTGATTGAAAAGCCGGAGGTGTTCACTTTCTTCAACGCCGCTAAGCAGGTTGTCGAACTCGACCTCGCGAAGGTGGATGATCTGAACCAATTCAGAGATCTGGCAGCTGGTGCCGACATAATTTTATTTTCAGTCGGTGAACTTGACGCAGAACTGATCGAAGCAATGAAGCGCGATTACGCCTCTAAGGTACTAGTCGCAATCTCGCCCTTCGGACTCTTCGGCGAATGCTCTAAGTGGCGACTCTCCGAGCCGGTCTTCTTTGCGCTGTCAGGTGTTCTCTCGCAGTCGGGTAATGCCGGCATGCCACCCCTTCTTCCGCCTCGCGCTCTCGTCTATGGATGTGCGGCCGCACAGGCGGTGTTCGTTACTCTTGTGGCGTATTGGAACAGGCTGCGAAATGGCCAAGGCGAGTTTATCGACTTCTCGGTCTTTGAAGGCGCTGCGCTCGCCTGCGATCCGGGTTATGGCGTAGCAGGCAGCGCATCTGCCGGAATCCCCGCTTACAAATTGCCAAGGGGCCGTCCGAGCGCAGGATTCCGCTATCCGATCATCCCTTGCAAAGACGGCCACGTGCGTGTCTGCCTGCTAGCCAAGCGCCAGTGGCGCAACATGTTCAAGTGGATGGGCGAGCCCGCGCGGTTTGCCGACGCTAAATACGACAACCTGGTTACTCGTTTCCAGGATCCCGATCTAATCCCCGCGATTGCCGAACTGTTTGCCACATTGACGCGTGCGCAGATCGAAGCTGGCGGCAAGCAATTCGGGGTGCCGGTCGCTGCCTTGAATTCACTGCTGGAAGCCATAGCAGCACCGCACTTCGCGGAGCGAAATGCCCTCGTCAAAGTGAAAACCTGTGCAGGTAACGAAGCCACGCTCGTCAACGGCATGATCGAGGTCGATGGCGAACGAATGGGTGTCGAGGACCGACCGCCTGTCCCCTTGAATCCGCAGCAGATCAGTGGTTCGTTAGCAAACACCGCACACGATGGTTTCCGCTTTCCAGCTTCTTCGCGTCCATTCGAGGATGTAAAGGTGCTCGATCTTGGCGTGATTGTGGTCGGCGCCGAGCAAGGCCGCTTGTTCGGTGATCAGGGTGCGGATGTCATCAAGATAGAAAACTCGGCATTTCCGGATGGCACGCGCCAAACCGTATTTCCGGGCACGGTTCCCACAGCCTTCGCCGCAGGCAACCGCAACAAGCGTGGAATGAGCATCAACCTAAGAACAGAGCGCGGCTTAGCCATTTTCAAGCAACTGGCGACGACAGCCGATGTCATTTTCTCGAACTACAAACCCGGAACATTAGAGGCTCTTGGCATCGATTTCGATTCTCTGAAGGAGACGAATCCCGGGATCATCGTGGTCGACAATTCGGCGTATGGACCGAGCGGAAGCTGGGCTCAGCGCATGGGCTATGGACCACTCGTCCGCGCCGTCACTGGCATGACCAAGATGTTTCGCTACCCGGAGGAACGGGACGGCTATGGCGATGCCCTGACGGTATATCCGGATCACGTGGGCGGCCGCTTGGGGGCGATAGGTGCACTCGCTCTCATGATTCGGCGCGTCAAGACAGGCAAGGGCGGGCGCGTCAGCATCGCGCAAGCGGACATTGTGCTACAGCATTTCGGAGAATCGATCGTCACCGGTGAGGAATCACCTGTCCTCCGCGATGCTCCCTATGGAGTGTTCCCCGCAAAAGGTGACGATGAATGGTTCGTTGTTACAGTCCAAAATGACTCGGAATGGCAGGCATTGTGCCGTGTGTTGGGACGCGATGATTGGGCTGCGGACAACGAGCTGCGCAGCCCGAGCGGCCGTTGCGCGCAGCGCGGAAAAATTGATGCCGGCGTTACCGAGTGGCTGGCCAACGTAGACCCGAGTACAGCGATGGACATCCTGCAGAAGGCCGGTGTGACGGCCGCGAGGATGTTGCGGATCAGCGAGCTGCCAGATTTCTCTGCCTTTCGGGATCGAAAAGTTTTCAGAGAGTACAAGCATCCGGCTATCTCAGACAGTTTCCTGATGGAAAACCGTCCCACCGCCTTTTCGGGAATTCCAGATCCTGATCTCGCCCCGGCGCCGTTGATAGCGCAACATACGGCTGAGATTCTCAAGGAACGCTTGGGGCTGTCCGACGAGCAGATAGTCGAGCTGGCGCGGGCGGGCATAGTGGAGGTGGAATCCACTGAACAGGCGATGGATCCGTCACCCATTCGGCCGTCGTGATCGTGAAGCTAAGGCCGGGAGCTCAACCTCTTACCGAACTCACGATGGATGCCGCGCTCAGTTGCTTAAAGGCAGCCCTCGCACACCACGAATTCGGACGACAGTGTTTGTCGTCCGTTATCTGCTCTCTTGCTTCATGGTCCGGTTCGAACTACGAAACAGAAAGGTCAGCAGGAACCACCAGAGATTCCGCTTGCCTTTGATCAGTTTCGTGAAGGAGCGAGCTTCCTCTGGTCCAAGCACGCCCTTGACCGGCATCGCTCCCATAACCGTGCCGGTGAAGGTGATCTTGTTTCCCTCTCGATCGATCGACTTCACCTCCATCAGCACGCTGCCATCTGCACTGAAGACCTTCATGCCAAGGGCTCCTAGATAGCCATGATCTTGGAAACATCCGTGCCAAGGTCATCGAGGATTTTCATTGCAGTGGCCCTGCCTCCGCCAGTCACGGCTCCCCCCGGATGCATGAATGGTCCGGCCAAGTACAAGCCCTCCGCACCGGGGACCGCATATTGAGCCAATGCTGGCGTTGGGCGTCTTCCCAGATATTGGTGGATCCAGTTTCCGATGCCGAAGATGTCGCCCTTTTGCATAGAGGGGGACCACTTGGCCATGTCCGCGGGCGACTCCGCAGCGCTAGCAATGATGTTGTCGGAAGTCATATTGGTGCAGTACGTCGAGTACTGATTGATCATCCACTCCTTGTACTGATCGCGAATCTCGGCGTTCCACCCATCGATAGGGCGATTGCCGATCGGACCTGTGTGCTTGAGATCGAGTGGGGCAAAGTTGTAGAGGTAGAGCGTATGTTTGCCCGGAGGGGCGCGATGGGGATCGTGATTGGTATGGTGTGCAATCACAGCGTTGAAGTTCGACGCCAACTTTCCGTTCTTGCAGTCCTGGAGACCCTGACGCAGTTCAGCCACGGTTGACGGCACGCACTCAACCAGGAGCGACTTGTTGATCTCGGGACACTTGTAGTTCGGTGCCTCATGCAGCGCCCAATGTGTATTGAGCGCGCCGAAGGATGACAGCTCACAATTGCGTGCATCCGCCACTAGCTGGGCGTCGAGCCCATCGACGTAGTTGCCGAGCAGCCACGGATGGATGCAAGCAACTACACACTTCTTGGCAGTCAGCACTTCACCGCTATCGAGTCGGACGCCCGACGCTTTTCCGCCTTCGTTGATGATCTTTTGAACCCATGTGTTCGTTCGTACCTCACCGCCATGTGCCTCGATGCAGCGTACGAGTGAGTCGGAGAGGGCTTGCGTCCCACCGCGCACTGACGTTTCCTCCTGCGTATGCGCCACGGCAGTCAAGAAGTAGAGATAGACCCCTGTACCGCGCTCGTCAGGATCAACCATTCCTTCGGCGACCCACTTCATGAAGTGCAGACGCACCTTCTCGTGTTCGAACATCCCGCAGATCATGTTGGTCGCGCTTGTGAGCATCGCGCCGAGAATCTCACGTCCCATAGGACTCTGATCCATCATCGCAACGAAAGGGCCGAACGGCAGCGGCGGCTTGAACATTCCGGCCGTAAATAGCGGGCCCATCTGGATGGTCCGTTGGACGAAGGAGCGATAGGTTTCCGCATCCTTCTGCGAGAATTTGGCAATCGTTTGACACGTCTTATCGAGGCTGACGAAAGTGCCCATCCACGTCTCGTCGGAATAGAGGGACACATAGGTCCCTTCTGGAGCGTCGAACTGCAGTCCGTACTTTGACTTCAATTGCAGTTCGTCATTCGTGATCATCGGATTGGCCATGATCAGGATCATGCCGGTCGCATGCGTGTCGTGCTTGAAACCAGGTGCTGTGATCTCGCGAGACACCACACCTCCACCGACGACATCATTTTTTTCTAGGACACAGACGCTCAACCCTGATTTGGCAAGGTAAGCGGCAGTGGTCAGTGTGTTGTGACCAGCACCCACGATGAGTGCGTCATATGAACTAGGCATTGAAAAAACTCGCGATAAAGGATTTCTACAACTCTCTTGTCATTCCATGACGCGGCAGCTATGGCCGGCATCAACGATCAGCGTTGCTCCAGCGACATATTTGGAAGCGCCGCTGGCGAGAAACAGGAGTGGTCCGTCCAACTCTTCCAGATTCCCGAACCGCCCGATTGGCAACCGGGCCTGGGCGGCTTTGCCTTCAGGCGATTGAAGGAACCACCGTGTGAGATCGGTTTCGAAATAACCTGGTGCCAGACAATTGACGCGGACTCGCTTTGCAACAAGATCTAGTGCCATCGACTTGGTCATGTGTATGACCGCTGCTTTCGACGCACAGTAATTGGCCATCTCGGGTCGGGCGACTTCACCAAGGATCGAGGCAATGTTGATTATCGAGCCGGCTTTTCCTGCCTGGACCAACCGCTGCGCACAGATTTGCGCGGCCCGGAAGATGCCATTGACATTGATATCGAGTACCGAGGTGAACTGCTCGTCGGTCATCTCCAGGCACGATTGAGTGGCTTGGATACCAGCCGAATTGACTAGTATCTCGACCACACCGAAGTGTTTCTCGATCCGGTCGAACGCAGCTTCAACGGCAGCACGATCGGCAAGATCGGCAGCGACAGCCAAAGCCTTGCAGCCATACTCGGCGGTAATGCTGGCTACCACCTTCTCGAGCGGCAGCATGCGACGTCCCATGACGACTACGGTGGCGCCGTTCGCTGCCAGAACGTGCGCGAATCGCGCGCCTAAGCCACCACCGCCACCCGTAACCAGAGCTACCCGCCCCGCTACCGAAAAGAGCTCCGAAGTCATCCGCTATTTTCCTCTCTCGTTGGAGCGCGACATGATCTCTTCGCAGATGGTTGAGTCAGGCGGCTACTCGATCGCTGCGTAAATGGAGCGTTTTGCCACGCTTTTCAGTTCTCTTTCGTTACTCTAACATCATGGATCAAAAAAAACAGTGATATTTGTTTTTTTATTAGATACCCTGCAACGAGCAGCTTGTCAACGTGCCATGGTCCACATCAACGATCAGACCGTGAACGACGATGCCAACAATCCTTTTGGCGGCCCGGCGTTGCCGGCGCCGTTGCGCAGTCGGCGGACATCGATGATGACAGGCAACGTGAAAGGACACCTGTTGATAGCGATCCTGCAGGGGCATCGCCAAGTGCCCATGGTGCGCGATGTGAAGTAGCTGAGAGAACACGAATGAGTAACGTGCATATTGTTGGCGTCGGCATTCATCCCTTCGGACGCACCGATGGCGCTTCGGGCCTCGATCAAGGTGTATTCGCGGTGCGTCAGGCCCTCAAAGATGCGGGACTGGAGTGGTCTCAGATTCAGATCGCGTACGGCGGATCATCCTCAGCGGGATCTGCCGATGCCGCCTTGCCGCGACTTGGGCTCACCGGCATGCAGTTCGTGAATATCTCCAACGGCTGCGCGACGGGCGGCTCTGCACTCGTCGCTGCGTATCATGCAATCAAATCCGGCGACTTTGATCTGGCGATCGCTATCGGCTTCGACAAGCACCCGCGCGGTGCCTTCAACGCCGATCCTGTCGAAGCAGGGCTGCCCGTCTGGTACGGCGAAACGGGACTGATGCTCACGACTCAATTTTTCGCCAACAAGATCACCCGTTACATGGCCTTGCATGGAATCTCCGCATCGACGCTGGGCCGCGTGGCGGAAAAAGCATTTCAGAACGGCGCGATGGCGCCACACAGCTGGCGCAAGAAACCGGTTGATATCGACACCATCATGAATAGCCAGATGATTTCCGATCCGCTCACGAAATATATGTTCTGTTCGCCGGCTGAAGGCGGAGCAGCGGTGATCGTCGCCTCCGAACGCAAGATGCGTGAGTTGGGTCTGAGTGGTCCGCGGCTGCGTGGTGTGGCGATCCGCACACGTCCGGTGGGCTCCTTCGAGGTCTTCGCTCCTGCCATCACTGTAAAGCGCGGTCGTTCTGCGACGGAACTTGCGTCGGCCGCTACGTGGGAAATGGCTGGCCTAGGTCCCGAGGACGTCAATGTGGCACAGCTACAAGACACCGAGAGCGGAGCCGAGATCATGCATATGGCGGAAAACGGCTTCTGCAAGGACGGCGAGCAGGAGCGCATCCTGGCGGACGGCGACACCAAGCTGAGCGGGAAAATGCCCGTGAACACGGATGGCGGCTGCCTCGCCTGCGGGGAGCCCATTGGCGCCTCGGGCTTGCGGCAAATCTACGAGAACGTGCAACAGCTCCGCGGCCGCGCGGGCAAGCGGCAAGTTGAGAAGGCGCGCATCGGGTATAGCCAAGTCTACGGCGCGCCCGGGCTGTCCGCATGCGTGCTGCTGGAAGCGACCTAGCGATCTCGCGCGTGAAGTGATCCGCATGTCACCAAGCGCCGGATGTACTTACCGATATGGGCAGACGACTGAGCAGCGAACTCATGCGGTAGCGAAGGCGACCGAGTCTGATGCGCTGATGCATTGGGAATGTCCAGAGATCAAGAGTGCCAGTTCTCAAACCTTTCCTGAAAGGACGATCCACGGAACCGAGCCGGCACTGCCCGCGTCGCCCATGTCAGGTGAAGTGACGCCCCGTGGGATTCCGATGGTGAATTTGAAGATCGGGCGACGGCTATTGCCATCGAGGTGGGTGCGATGACGGCAGCAACACACGCTAATCTGTTGGCGGACTCTGTTCGACGCATGTTGGCCGGTGCTGCGCGCTGGTCCGATGTGGTGGAGCATGGGTACGCGGGATTCTTCTCGAGCGAGCATTCCGATTCCCTCGCCGACTTGCTCATCGTGATGACCGAGATGGGTCGTCGCGCCTCGATGCTGCCGGTGCTGGAAGCAGCAATTGCAAACCGCTATGCGCCCGGCCTGGTAGGTGCTGCCTCTCGGCTTGGATTGGCGATCGGCACCTTCGGACTGCATGAGCATGCGTCGAGCCTCGTGTTTGCGCGCGAGCGTGTCCAGGGCACCGCGCGCTTTGTTGAAGGAGCCGCCGAGGCCGACGAGTGGTTAGTGCTCACCGACGATTGTTTCTTATGCGTGGTGAGACGCGATGCTGAAGGTGTCACGGTGCAGCCGAGGCCTGCGCTTGCGGCGGGATTTGCCGATCTGCATTTCTCGTCGCTGGCACGCGCGCGCTCATTGACCCCAGCGCAGTGTACTGAGTTGCTCACCATCGTCCGACTCGGCCGGGCGGCTCGTGCATATGGTGCCGCGCTAGCTGGGTTCGAAGCCGCCTTGGCTTACAGTAAACAGCGCAAGCAGTTCGGAAAGGCCATCGGATCGTTTCAAGCGATTCAACACAAGATGGCGAACAGTCACATGGCGCTCGAAGGCTGTCGGTTGCAGCTCACTGCCGCGGCTAATGCGCTTGATGGGGGTGCGGCGAATTGGCGCGCCTTGGCCGCATCGGCCACTGCGTTCGCCTCGGGTCACTTGCGCAAGGTTGCCCTTGAAACCCAACACTGCTTCGGCGCGATCGGCTTCGCTGAGGTGCACCTCGCGCCCGAGTTGTTCCGGCGCGTGCACGCGGATGTAGTACGCCTCGATGGAGTCAGGGCAAGAGCCGAACTCGGCGAATGTTTATTGGCGGCCGATGGCGCAAGCATCGATGGTCTACTCGATCGCAGCGATGATGCTGTCGGGCCATTTCGCAAGCGCTTTCGCGAATGGCTCGCGAAGCACTGGTCAAAGCAGGAGAGCGATGCCTCGCGCGCGCTGCCCGAATGCGAACGCCCATGGGATCTTTTCTTTGCCAAACGCTTGGGTGAAGCAGGCTGGACGGGACTCAACTGGCCGAAGGCCGCAGGTGGCCTTGAGGCGACGCCGCTCGAGCAACTTGCGTACGCCGAGGAATTGCTTAAGGCAGGCGCGACCGATTACCCGCTAATCTGTAGTTGTCGAATCATGGCACCAGAGATCATCGCTCACGGCTCGCCGTTGCTGAAACAGAAGTTGCTGCCGGGGTTGCGTGCCGGCACGGTCACCGCTTGTCTTGGCTACAGCGAACCGGATGCGGGATCAGATCTTGCGAGCTTGCGTACCCGGGCCGTCCGCGACGGCGATGCATATCTCATCAGTGGCCAAAAGATTTGGATCACGGATGGTCATCGCGCCTCCTACATGCTGTTGGCCGCGCGCACCCACCCGGATCCTGAGCTGAAACACGCAGGCATCAGTTTGTTTGTGGTACCGATGAGCCTGCCCGGTATCTCCGTGCACGAGATGCAAGCGATGTCCGGCCAGAAGTTTTGCAGCATTTTCTTCGACAACGTCCGAGTGCCCGTCGAGTGGCGCCTGGGTGAGGAGAACGCAGGCTGGTCGATCTTGGCGGCGGCACTTGCCAACGAGCGGATTGCAATGGGCGGACTTGCTGTTCGCGTGCAGGTACTTCTCAAGTCCATGGTGCAAGCAGTGCAACAGCGGCCGCAGTTGCTGCAGGACTCACTTACTCACGATCGCATCGGCCAACTTGCGGCGGAGTTGGTCACGAGTCGCTTGCTGGTTGCGCAGACGCTCGAGTTTGGATCCTCCGGGGCGGCGCCCCTTGAACAAGCGGCAATGGCAAAAGTGTTCGCAAGCGAGCTTGCGCAGACAATGTGCGAGACAGCGCTGGATCTGCTCGGTAGCGAAGCGCTCCTGAGCAAAGGCGCGAAGGATGTCCCGGCCGATGGCGAGATCGAGCTGCTGTTGCGCACAACGATCATGTTCGTGGTGGGCGGGGGCAGCAACGAAATCCAACGAAACATCATCGCGCAGCGAGGCCTGGGGCTCGGCCGCTGAATAGCAACACGAGTCGTGAGTGACAGCAATGGAACCCATCAAGTCTTTGGTCGGCGCGGAATTCCCGCTGTTCGCATTCAGCCACTGTCGAGATGTCGTGGCCGCAGTATCCCGCGCTGGCGGCTTCGGTGTACTCGGCGGCAGCAGCTTCACACCGCAGTCACTCGAGCGAGAATTGAAGTGGATCGACGAGCACGTGAATGGCATGCCCTATGGGATCGATATTCTCGTGCCCGAGCACCAGTCGCTTGGAATCGCAACAGACTCTGCCTCGCTCACTGCCCAAGTCCCGAAGCAGCACATTGATTTTGCGATGGCACTATTGCGCAAACATGGCATCAACGTGCGGCCCGAGGACGTGGTTGACAAGCTGCCGCCCGCGACGCTGCCCGAGGCTGCAGAGGCGTTGATGGACGTAGCGTTCCGTCATCCGATTCGCCTCATCGTCAACGCACTCGGCATCGCGCCGCCTTCGATGATCGACCGCGCGCGCCGGCAAGGCATTCCTGTCGGTGCGCTAGTCGGCGCGAAGGAGCATGCAGTTCGTCAGGTCGAGGTGGGCGTGGATTTGTTGATCGCGCAAGGCTCCGAGGCGGGCGGTCATTGCGGCGAGGTCTCAACGCTCGTGCTGGTGCCCGAAGTTATCCACGCAATTAAACCGATTCGCGATGTTCCCGTGCTCGCCGCCGGCGGCATCATGAATGGCGCTCAGATGGCAGGCTGCATGGCAATGGGCGCCGCGGGTGTGTGGACGGGCTCCGTGTGGCTCGCAACCGCGGAGGCGGAGACCTCTGAAACATTCAAGCAAAAACTGCTTGCCGCAGGCTCACGCGACACTGTTCGCTCAAAGTCCCGCACTGGTAAGCCAAGCCGACAACTGAAATCGAGCTGGCACGACGCTTGGGACGGTCCGGACAGTCCTGGCGCGTTGCCAATGCCCATGATGGCCATGATCAGCATTCCAAGCTTCGCTCACATCGACAGGGCCGCAGATGCGGGCAACTCCGCTGCCAAGGAACTGGTGAGCTACTGGGTCGGGCAGGGCGTCGGTCTAATCGATGCCGTGCGCCCCGCGGCCGCTGTGGTGCGTGAGTTCCAGCAAGAGTTCGTGAACGCGACGGAGCGCTTGGTCGCGATGATGGAGAGTTGAGATCTCCCGATGAATGCCACGCTGAGAGCGTTTGCGCCGACGGTCGTTCGTCGCTAAAACAGTTTTGCACGTGCGCAGTCTTGCCTCAGGTGTGAGGGGAGGAGTGCGCATGCGCCGAGTGGCGACATCAAAGCAATGTTTCAAAGAAGCACCGTTCTTGATCCTTGTTGACCTTTTTTTCTGGTTGAAACAAGCTGCGTATTCCTTCGCCATGTCCTCCTCTACCATGCCCGTATCGCCCGCTTTATCCATCACGCGCCGCCGCAAGCGATCCAACAAAGACCGTCAGGCCGAAAAGAGTCAGCAGACGCAGACCCTAATCCTCGAAGCGGCTCTGCAATGTTTGGTGACGCGCGGCTATGCCGGAACTACTACCGACTGGATCGTCAAGGTGGCAGGTGTATCGCGCGGAGCGTTGACACATCACTTCAAGTCGCGTTCCGCACTGATCAATGCGACGGCGAAATACGTCACGGAGAAACGCGCCGTGGAGTTCGATCAGATGATGGGCGGAATAGAGGTGCCGGCCGGGGAGCTACCCACACTGGCGCATATGCAGATGACGATCTCGGCGCTACAGCACTATTACCATCAGCCATCGTTCTACGCATTACATGAACTGCTGAGAAGTGCCCGTACAGAGAAGGCCTTGAAGAAGGTGTTGGCACCGCTCGAAGAGCAGCTGGATCGGCGGATGTCGGATGACCTTCTGAGACGTTTTCCGTACTGGAAGGTGATCGACGAGACACGTGAAGTCCTCATGGATTTGGTGACGTTTTCTCTGCAAGGCGTCGCTGTAGATCTCGTGCCGTACCTCGAAGGCGAGCGGCAGAGGCATTTCAATGACCTGCTAGCCTCAATCGTGATGCGCGAATTCACCGAAGCTTATATCGCTTCCGGCCGGTTGGCCCCTAAGCGAGGGTCGAAATAGCATCCATGCGGCGGTCGGAGAGCCCCATCTTTCGCGCATAAAAAAACAGACAAGTACGTTTTTAATTATATAATGGAAATGAAATCTGACTAGAGCCATCTACCGTCGCTTGGGGCTTCAGAGTTGAGCCTTGGCTGCACGGTTCGAGGAGGGGGCATGAACAACGATCGCGGTTTCACCGAAAACGTGCAGGATGAGGTCGGCGACCCATGTAAGTTCCAACAGCTGCTGAAGAGCGAGAGGGTCCCGGTGCCGAGCTTTCTACGGCCCCAAGAAGCAGGACTCGGGGACGAGCCCCTTGCGGCATCCCGTTACACCACTCGTGAGTTTCATCTCCTTGAGGCGAAACGGCTGTGGCCCAAGACGTGGCAGTTCGTGGCGCGCGAGGAGCAACTGCCGAGGCCGGGCGACCATATCGTCTATGACATTGTCGAGCGTTCGATCATTGTTATGCGTGGCGCCGACGGCGTCCTTCGCGGTTTCTACAACAGCTGCCTGCATCGTGGCCGCGCACTACGCAACGTCAGCGGTAATGTGCGCGAACTGCGCTGTCCATTCCATGGTTTCACTTGGAGCCTGGAGGGCGCGTTCCGAAGCTTGCCTTGTGCCTGGGACTTCAAGCATCTGAAACGAGAGGAGTTGGAGCTACCCCAGGTACGCGTGGAAACTTGGGGCGGCTTCGTCTTCATCAACTTTGACGAGCACGCGCCATCGCTCATGGAATATCTCGGCGTACTCCCTGAGCATTTCTCTCGTTATCTAATGGACCGTGCCTGCACGTTGGTGCACGTGCAGAAGCGCATTCCGTGCAACTGGAAAGCCGCCCAGGAAGCATTCTTCGAATCGATGCACACGCGTGCCACGCATCCGCACATCCTCACCTTCATCGCGGACGTGGACAGCCAATACGACGCGTTCGGTGACCACATCACGCGGATGATCACACCGTCCACGGTGCCGAGTTCTCATCTCTCTGATGTGGACGAACAGGTCGTGCTCGAAGACAGCCTTTCCGCCTCGGGGCGCATGGCGAGTAATGACGCCTCCGCGCACCGGCTGCCTGCGGGGGGGCGTGCTCGAGAATACATCGGTGAACTCAATCGGCAGATGTTCGGCGCGGCCGCCGGTGCGGATCTCTCGGACGCCACGCTGGCTGAGCTGCAGGACGCAATCCTGTATTCCGTTTTCCCCAACCTGCAGATCTGGGCTGGTTACTTCGGCAACATCGTTTACCGCTTTATTCCTGACGGCGACGATCATGAGCACTGCATCTTCGATGTGCGCCTGCTCGGTCGCCATCCAGATGGTCAGCCGCGACCACCAGCACCGACCATTAATCGCCTTACCGACGAGCAAAACTTCTCTGACGCGCCGGAGCTTGGTGCGCTCGGTCCTGTTTTCGATCAGGACATGCGCAACTTGCCCTATATGATGAAGGGTCTGAAAGCATCCAAGCGCGGCACGATCGAACTCGCGCATTATCAAGAGAGCCGAATTCGCCACCATCATCGCACGCTCGACAAGTATCTAGGCTTGGGGACCGCGTGAGCGCATCGCCTTCGACGATCCTAGCGGAGTTCCGCGACGACATACGCAGCTTTGCCGACAACGTCGTACCTGCGCTGTTGCGCGAGAAGTCTCGCCGCCACCAGGTCCTGGACAAGAGCGACTACCACACATGGATGAACTTGCTGCAGCGTCAGGGTTGGCTGGTCGGGCACTGGCCACGCGAGTTTGGCGGGCAAGCCTGGTCACCGATGCAGCGCTTCGTGTTTGAAGATGAGCTCGCGCGTCTGGGTCTGCCTTGGATATTACCGTTCGGAGTCAAGTACGTCGGACCGGTGATCTACACCTACGGCTCGGCGGAACAGAAGGCCCGCTTCCTGCCCGGCATCATCTCCGATGAGCAGTTCTGGGCTCAGGGATACTCCGAGCCAGGCGCAGGCTCGGATCTCGCGGCGCTGCGCACGCGGGCCGAGCGTGACGGCGAGCACTATCTCATCAATGGCCAGAAGCTCTGGACGACTTACGCGCAGTGGGCGGATTGGATTTTCTGCCTCGTGCGTACGAGCCGGGAAGCGCGTCCTCAGTCCGGTATCTCATTCCTGCTGGTCGATGCGCGTACATCCGGTATCACGATCAAGCCGATCCGCACGATGGATGGCTACCGACACGTCAACGAGGTGTGGTTCGAGAACGTGCGCGTTCCGGTACAGAACCTCGTTGGGTGCGAAGGCGAGGGCTGGAACATTGCCAAGTTCCTGCTCAAGAACGAGCGCACTGCGGGGGCCATCGTCGGAACCGCCTCCCATGCGCTGCGTCGCCTGCAGCAACTCGTGCCGACGCACGGCACACCGATGCTGCGTGATCGCACTGCCGAACTCGAGTTGCGTTTCCTTGCATTCGAGGTCAGCGCGTATCGTGCCGTCGAGCGTATGCAGGCGGGCACCGAGAACGGAGGCGAAGCCTCGCTCATCAAGATCATTGGTCCTGAGCTGTGTCAGGACATCCTCGAAGCCACGGTGGAAGCGCTCGGCGCTGCAGGAGTGGTCTTTGATGCGCAGGCATTGCATGAAGCCGCCGCACCGCCACTTGGGCCACACGATGCCGGCGGCCTTCTTAAAGATCATCTTTACAACCGTGCGGCCACCATCTTCGGCGGCTCATCGGAGATCCAGCGAAACATCATCGCTAAAGCGGTACTCGGACTATGAGCGCGCTGGACGAACTGGCGGCCATGCTGCGCGAAGGCATCGAGCGTTATGCCTGCGATCACTACGGGCCCGAAGCGCGTGCCGGATTCATCGCCAGCAGCAACGGCTTTAGCGAACAGACCTGGCATGACTATGCCGAACTCGGCTGGCTTGCCTTGCGGTTGCCGGAGTCCATAGGCGGCATCGAGGCTGATCCAGGAGCAGTGGCCGCGGTAATGGAAATGGTAGGCCGGCGGCTGCTGATGGAGCCCTTGCTTGCGAGCGCGATACTGGGCACGGGTCTGATCCTGCGCCTGGCGAACAACGAGCAGCGCACACGATGGTTGCCGAAACTCGCCGATGGCAGCCTGATCCTCGCCTGTACCGATCCGCGTGTGTCGGCAGCGGCGCCGCAATTACGCGGTGATCACATCGAAGGCGCGGTCGACGCCGTGTTGCATGGAGATGCCGCCAACCGTGTTTTCGTATTCGCCCGCGAGGCGAACAGTGCTGCGCTGGTGCCGGTGTTGCTCGATACATCCACGGGCTGCATCGAGCGGCGCAACTACCGGCTTGTCGACGGTCGCGGCGCGGCGAGCTTGCGGTTCAAGAATGCGCCGGTCGAGCGGTTGCAATCAGACGGGTCGAAGTGCGCCGTCGCAGCATTCTTCGAGGAAGCGGATCTCGCCCTGTGCGCCGAGGCAGTCGGCTGCATGCACGGCCTGCTCGACGCGACGGTCGAGTACCTGAAAGTCCGCAAGCAATTCGGTGTGACGATTAGCAGCCATCAGGCACTGCAGCACCGCATCGTTGATTGTTATCTGCTTCTTGAGCAGGCGCGTGCGCTCGCCGATGCGGCGCGTGACGCGGTGATCACAGCGGCAAGCGAGCGTGGACGCCTGCTGAGTGGCGCGCGTGCCTTCATCAGTATCGCCGCGCGCCGACTCGGCAACGAGGCGGTGCAGATGCACGGGGGCATCGGCGTTACCGAAGAGCTTGAGATCAGCCACCACTTCCGACGCCTGATGGTGAATCGCGCGCTGTTCGGCGATCGGGACTGGCAGTTCGAACGCTTCAAGGAGTGCGCATGAAACGCGATCCTGGCGGCTGGCAGCTTCGTCTCGACCAAGAAATGATCGAGAGCTACACCCGCCTCGGCGTCTGGAGCAATCAGACGCTCGCTGACTTGGCGCGCACGGCCGCAGCATGCGATCCGGCGCGTGTCACCCACGTTTTCGAAGGCCGGCCCTATGAAATCGGCCGCCTGCTTGCCGACGCCGAGACGCTCGCTGCAAATCTGCAAGCGCGTGGGCTGCGTACAGGTGACGTCGTCAGCTTTCAGCTGCCCAACTGGATCGAGGCTTTCTTGATCGATCTCGCAGCGTCGATGCTGGGGCTCGTGGTGGCGCCCATCGTGCCGATCTATCGCGAAGCAGAGGCGGCCTACATGCTGGCCGACTGCGGAGCCAAGGTCGCGTTCGTGCCGGGCGAGTATCGCGGTTACGACTATCTATCGATGATGCGCCGCTTGGCGAAACAGCTTCCGCAACTGCAGGAGATCGTGTCAGTGCGAGTGGGCAATCCCGTCGCCAACAACAATGCGCATTCTCGCTTCGAGTCGCTGGTCGCGAACGGCGCGCAGTTGCGCGAAGTGCCGAACATCGATCCGAACGCGGTCAAGCTGATGCTCTACACCTCCGGCACCACCGGCAAACCCAAGGCTGTTCTGCATTCACACAACACGATGGCCTATACCGTGCGCGCGGCCGGTGCGCACTGGGACCTGCGGCCTAGCGACACCATGCTGATGGCCTCGCCCGTCACTCACATCACCGGCTTCGGTGCAGGGCTGGAAATGCCACTGCTCTGCAATGTACGCACCGTGTTCATGGAGCGCTGGGACGCAGCCGAGGGCGTGACGCTGATCGAGCGCGAGAAGGTGAGCATCAGCATGGGCGCCACGCCTTTCCTGCAGGAACTGTTAGATGAAGCCCAGCGTCGCGCCAGCCGTTTGCCCAGCCTGCGGCTCTATGCCTGCGGTGGTGCCGCGGTGCCGCCCGCACTGATTCGGCGAGCACACTCGGATCTCGATCGGTGCCGCGCTTTTCGCGTCTTTGGCTCCAGCGAAGTGCCGCTGACCACACTGGGCTTCGTCGGCGCAGGTCAACTCGACCTTGCAGCCGAAACCGATGGCGAGGTGGTGCATTACGAGGTGCGCGTGCTCGACGATGAAGGCCGCGAGCTGTCGCCAGGACAAGAGGGCGAGCTGGCCGTGCGCGGTCCCGCTATGTTCCTGGGCTACGCCGATCCCGCGCAGACCGCGGGGAGCTTCGATGCTGACGGTTATTTCTTAACCGGGGACGTTGGTCATCTCACACCGCAAAGGGCCATCGTCGTCACTGGCCGAAAGAAGGATCTCATCAATCGTGGCGGCGAGAAGATAAGCGCCAAGGAAGTCGAGGACCTGTTGCATCAGCACCCCTCGATCGCAGAGGCTGCGGTGGTCGCGATCCCGCACGCGCGGCTTGGCGAGACCGTGGCGGCCTATGCCGTTCTTGTGCCCGGTGCAACGCTCGAGTTCGAGGAGCTGATCCGGCACATCAGTGCCGCTGGTGTTGCGCGGCAGAAGCATCCGGAGCGGCTATTCATCGTCGACACCTTTCCTCGCACTGCATCCGGAAAAATTCGTAAGGACCAGCTCCGCATTGACGCACGCGAACGCTTGCGACGCGAGACTCACCCGTGAGCGTGCCAGAGGGAGTTCTCTTTAAACCCGCGTCATTGAGTAGAACAGAGCCAGGCTATGAGCTCTACAGTTAGATGTTGTTGATTCTCGCAATCTAAAACAGACATGATTGTTTTTATAATACGCAACGCCTATCATGGCGTTGGTGCGGGGAGGGGGATATGCGGTTTAACAGTTCGGTTGCAGTCGTGACTGGTGGTGCATCGGGTATCGGAGCGGCTGTTTCCGCAGCGTTGCTAGCCGAAGGCGCGACCGTCATCGTCGCCGATCTCGTAGAGCCAAGCACTTTGGTATTGGACCGAGCAGAGAAACGGCTTCAATACATTCATCACGATATCACGAGCGAGAAGTCGTGGGCCGCGATTTTTGAACAGATCTGCGCGGCAAGTTGTGAATTTCAACTGCTGTTCAATTGCGCAGGCATCATGAAGGTGGCGGACGTCGCCGCCACCGACGCTGAATTGTTCGCTCGTTTGATGACGGTCAATGCAATCGGCACGTTTCTCGGTTGCAAGCATGCGATAGCCACGCTTGCCAAGTCAGGTCGTAGCGGAGCGATAGTGAACATCGCATCGACGAGTGCTGTAAAGCCAGCGGCCTGGGTGACTGCCTACTCGGCAAGTAAGGCCGCCGTCGTCAATTTGACCCGCAGCGTCGCACTTCACTGTACTGACCAAGGGCTGCCAATCCGCTGCAATGCTGTGTTGCCGGGTGTCGTGTTAACCCCGATGGTCAAGGCAATGGTCGACGCAGCACCAGATCCGGCAGCCGCGCTGGAGTCCTTAGCTGCACAGCATCCGATGAAGCGGCTCGTTACGCCTAAGGAAGTTGCGGCTGCTGCGTTGTTCCTCGCCTCACCAGAAGCATCGGGAATTACTGGCGCATTATTGGCAGTAGATGCGGGAATGACTGCGGCATAGTCTGCACAGCTTTACAAGCGCGCAGACAACTGTGACGAAGTTGGAGCGGTCACCCGGCCAGTAGGGTAGGGGACTGCAGCAGAGAACTCGATATAGGATGTAGTGATGAATCGCAAGCAGAATTCTGAACTGGTATCCGACTTTAGAGAGCACTGGCAAGCAAGGACACGAATCTGTTTTCGATAACCGAATATACGCACGTCTGAACCTCTGCAATCATGAACACCAACACCAAACTGCCACGCGCTGTCGATGAAGTAACACCGCAGTGGCTGACCACTGCGCTGCGTAGTTCTTGCTCCGATATTTCCGTCACTCGCGTCAGTATCGATCATATCGTTTGGGGCACAGCGACCAAGATATTGCTGGACGTGCAATACGAAGGAGACCCAGTACCTTATGGGCTGCCCAACAAGCTTTGCGTCAAAGGCGAATTCGACGATCGTTCGCGCCGGGCATTGGGGGGCATGACACATGCGGGTACGCAGGTTGAGGCGATGTTCTTCAATGAATTGGCGCCACAGCTTGGCATCCCGCTGCCGCGCCATTGGTATGGCGGCTCGGAACCAGGAATGGGAATACTGGTGCTCGACAACCTGCTCGTGAAGGGCTTCTCCTTCGGCAGCCCCAGCGAACCCTGGTCGCCTGATCGAGTTGCGAAGGCGCTGGATATTCTGGCTCGTTTGCATGCTTCGACATGGAACAAGAGATTTCCCGAGTTCTCCTGGCTGACGGTGGGCTCAATCGTGATACGCCAGGCAGCCGAAACGCTCATGTCAGATCAGCATTGGCAGACGCACTTCATCAAGCCAGAGGTGTACAAGTTGCCTTCGGAGCTGGCAGATAACCGGCGGATTTTGAATGCGTATCGTGCGTTGTGGAGCTACGACGACGTACGTGCGCACTGTGTCATCCACGGCGATGCGCATCTCGGCAATACTTGCGTGGATCCTTCAGGTCAGCCTTTGTTTATCGATTGGTCAGGCCCGTGCTATTCGCACTGGGGCATTGACGTGCCTTACTTCATCGTAGGAGCACTCAGCATAGATGACCGTCGAGTCCTGGAGAGAGAGCTGTTCACACACTATCTCGACCGTCTCCACATGCATGGTGGTCCACTATTGGAACCCGCGGAGGCCTGGGAAGACTATCGACGCCACATTGTGCATGGAATGATGTGGGCAACCCTGCCGTCAGCCCTCCAGCCGTTGGAGAACGTCCATGCCATGGGCGAGCGCTATGCCACGGCAATGATCGAACATCAGACGCTGCGGCTGATCGGTGTCTGAGGATTCATTCGACGCGAAGCTTTGAGGAATGTGCAGCAGATTTCCCAGTGAGATCGAGCGAACGAATACTGGTGGGGTTGAGTGATGAGCGACGCATTGATTGAAGAAGGATGGCTGGCCGGCAACGAGCAGAAGCGCCAGCACACGCACAGCATGGCAGGTTTGCCGCTCGGCACGGTAACTGCTGAAGACGAGTACCTGCATGCACCTGCGGCAAGTGGACACTATTCGGCGACCGAGACTGGTTATTACGGCTTCAGCATTCCCGAGCGTTGCCTCAACGGCGAAATCTATCTTTGGTTTCATCCGGTGCTCAAGGTGATGAGCGCCAGCGTCTACATCTGGAGCGGACTCAAGAAGTCCTCACTCGCCTGCGAATACATTCAGCACCACCATTACCTACCGTTCCCGGTGAATGGCATTGCTGACTACACCATCGAGGCGATGAACCTGCGCATCCGGGTGATCGAGCCATTGAAATCCATGCAGATTGATTTCGAGGATAAGGCGCGCGGCGTGCGCTTATCGCTGCTCCAGGAGGCCATCATGCCGCCCGGAGTGCGCCCCGGCGGATATCACTTCACGCAGGCGATGCGCACCAGTGGTGAGCTCGATCTATATGGCGAGAAACTGAGAATCGACGGTTTCTTCTCGCGCGATCACTCCTGGAGCCAGGAACGCCGCGAGGATGCGATGGCATTGCCGCCTCTGTCGTGGATGGTGGGCGTGTTCGACAAGGACTTTGCTTTCCACGCGCTTGCGATGGATGACCCGGCCTTGAGACCAGAATGGCTGGACGCGTTTCCAAAGGTCAAATCAGGCGAGCATTTCTTCTGGGGCTACATCTGGAAAGATGGCGAACTCACGCCGCTCTCCGCGGTGCGCAAGCTGACCACGCGCGAGCCGGATGGTCTGGCTCCGCGTCTGATCGAAATGGAACTGGATGATGCCAAGGGTCGAACCTTTGACCTGCGCGGCTATGTGCAAGCACGCATGCCCTGGCAAACGTGGCAGAACATGAATACGTTCTTCTGTCAGACACGTTGGGAATACGCCGGGAAGATCGGCTTCGGAGATACACAAGACATCCAGTTCAATGACTTCACGCGCAAGTTCGCGAGATAGTCTGGGGCACACGAAATTGGCACGGTGAAGATGGTTGAGTTCATCATGACAAAAAAACAGTGTAAATTGTTTGTTTTATAGTTACAGTTGCGACGCGCGCATAACCTGTGTCGCTGAGCTCATACGGATAAAAAAACCTTGGGGGGAATATGTCGTTAGAAAATTCTCAAATTCGCAGTGCTCTCTCTCGGCCGCCACTACGCAGGCTCATGCGCGTCACGTACGTTGTGCCAGTAGTAGCCTCGCTGAGTGCTGTACATGCATTTGCTCAGGACACATCGCCATCCGGTGCCAATTTGCGAGGGCTCGAGCTCGAGGAAATAGTTGTTACCGCACGAAAAGTGGAAGAATCGATTCTGGACGTGCCTGTCGCCATGAGCGTGGTTGGCGGAGCCGAGTTGGACAATTTCCAACTCAGTAAGGCGCAGGAATTCGCTACCCGCATCCCAACCTTGAACATTACAACCGGTGGCTCCGGGGGCGGCGCCGCAATCTACCTTCGCGGAATTGGCTCAAGTCAAATCTCGTCGTCCTTTGATTCTGCAGTCGCACTCAACATCGACGGCGTGGTCGTTAATTCTGCTCGACTCGTTCAGAACAGCTTCCTTGACCTGCAGCAAATCGAAGTCCTGAAGGGACCTCAGTCACTCTACTTCGGAAAAAGCGCGTCTGCCGGCGTGTTGTCTTTCAAATCGCGAGATCCTGGGAAAGATTTCGAACTCAGCGGATCTGGTTCTTATGAGTTTGAAGAGCGCGGCTACACCGCCGAAGGCATTGTCTCCGGTCCTCTGACGGACACATTGGGAGCCCGCGTCGCGACGCGATACTACAAGGCCGATGAAATCATGAAGAATGATTTCCCTGGGGCCAGGCACCCAGACATTGGTGAATCGAGCCTCGACGTTCGGCTTACGCTGGCCTGGGAGCCGAGTAACGACCTCAAGATGAATATGAAGGCCGTCTATTCACACTACAAGAATGACGTTTCCCAAACCTTTTATGATCTGCGCTGCACTACGCCGGGAACACCAGCTCCCAGCCTCTATTCGCCCCTTATTCCGCTACTTGTGCCGAGTGCGGGTTCGCTCGCGATCCATCCTCAGATCTATGAATGCGGCGCGAAGAATCAGATCTACACGCATGCAGAGCAGAACCCGATCGAGGCGGCGCAGATGCCGAGGAACCACGGCGGCGTACCTTACACGGATGCGAAAACCTATCTGCTGCGGCTGAGAGGCGACTACGACATTTCGAACAGCCTATCGCTGTCGTCCGTAACCGGTTACTTCGACCTGCACAGTGAAGAGGCTGCAGCGTATTCGCGAACGACTGAAGGCGGCGGATTTGGGACGCCGATCAACACACGACAGACGTTCTCACAGGAACTGCGGCTGCAAAGTAGGTTTGAAGGTCCATTCAATTTTCAACTCGGCGGATATTACGAAAACGGCGATGCTCGCTATCAGGATGGCCAGACGGCGTTCGGCGCAACCTATGCGCTTGCCACTCTCTACCCACTTTTGGGCGGTGCCGCAGGACCTTTTGCGGCATACGGCCCCAGCGGAGCCGATATTGCTACGGGCAACACCTACGATTGGCAGTACTACCAAACAAGAGATACCGAGGCCGTGTCGCTCTTCGGCAGTGTGAACTTCAAAGTGACGGAGCGATTGACGGCGGCAGGCGGTGTCCGCTGGACGGAAGAGAAGAAGTCAGCTCGATTCACGGTGCCCTATACCCACGGCTTCCTGCAGCAGATCGGTTTCACCGTTCCTAATGGAACGCAATCGCCGCTGCTGAAGTTCAAGGACGACAACACCTCATGGGAGGCGTCGTTGACCTATGCTCTTGCGGACGACGTGAATGTCTACGGCGCCTACAAGACTGGATTTAAGTCAGGTGGTATTGACAGCAGCGCATTGCCAACCGCCAGCACGTTCGCCTCGATCAATGCGTGCCCGCAGAATCCCGACAATTGCGATGTCATCTACGATTCCGAGACGGCCAAAGGGTTCGAGGTAGGTCTCAAGTCCCAGCTCTTCGACAGGTCCCTTCGGCTCGATTTAGTGGGCTATCGGTATGTGTTCGCAAATCTGCAAACGCAACAATTCATTTCCACGCAAACCCTGTTTCGCACCTTCAATGTCGGTGAGATCACAACCTACGGTTTCGAAGCGGACATGCGGTGGCGTCCGGTCCTGGGTTTAGCGATCTCAGGTGGTGTTGGCTACCTGCATTCCGAGTTCACGAAAGACTTCATTACCGCGTCGGGGGACAACTTCAACGGCCTTCGCCCGTCGAACAGTCCGAAGTGGTCCGGAAACCTGGGATTGGATTATGAGACATCAGTGGGTCATGGTCTGAAGCTAGGTCTCGGCAGCAATATCTCGTACACGGGGTCGAGATATGCCAATGACGATTACGCAGGGCGCACGCTGGAAGACAGTTATTACTCACTCGACCTGCGAGCGTCAATCGGAACCGAAGATGATCGCTGGAAGGTTTCCCTTGTTGGCAACAATGTCACGGATGAGATCTGGGTCACCAACTCGACTCAGCGGCCCTTCGGAATTCGAGGTACTCCCCTTGATGAGAGTCTGCGAGAAAACCGCGGCCGACAGGTCTTCCTCAAAGTGGATTTCAGATATTGAATATTGATTAGTTACGAGCCTTGGAGCTGGAGCATGCAGTGCTGCTGCACGCTCCAGCTACCGCAGATCACGATCGGGCGAATCACCTCGACTCTAACGGCGAGGCTGTCAGCGTCGGCGCGTTGCTTCTCACCTGATCGCTTTGCGAGTCCGCACCAGCAGGCGCGCGGAACACAGACGACCGAGTTTAACGGAGAGTTTAAGAATGAAGGTGGATACCACGCCGATCATCGTCGGTGTTGGCGAAGCGGTTCAGCATCTATCTAGCGACCTGACAAAGGCCGTGTCCGCACAGCAACTGGCAGGGCAAGCGGCGGCGGCGGCGCTTGACGATGCCCTTTCTGTCGATGCGCTTGCGTCGCATATCGACGTTCTCGTTGCGACACGGACTTTTCCAGACACCACGTCATCGTGGCCATCGCCGTTCGGACGTACCAACAACATGCCCCGGTCAATCGCCAAGCGCATCGGAGCGAACCCGCGCCAGGCGATCTACTCGGTTGCAGGAGGACAATCCCCGCAGCGCAACGTGAATTCCTGGTGCGAGCGCCTGGCATCGGGCGACGCCTCAATGGTCCTTCTCGCAGGCGCCGAGGTAATCGCGAGCACTAAGGCTGCGCTCAAAGCTCAGGTGAAACTCGACTGGGCCGAGGAAGCGGAGGGGGACATCGAAGACGAAGGGAGCGGTGTCGAGGATCTCCTTTCAATCGACATGCTGAAGCATGGCTTGGCAGCGGCGCCCGCAGCCTACGCTCTTTGTGAGATAGCTCGGAGGGCACGAGGGCGGACGGGGCAAGAGGAGTACGCGCAGCAAATGGCGGCGATCCTCGAGCCATTTGCGGTTGTTGCGAAAGCAAATCCATATTCCATGTTCAATCAGACGTTCACGGCCAAAACGATCATGGATCCTTCAGGCGCAAATGGGTATATCGCATATCCATACACGAAGGCCATGGTCGCCAAGGACGCCGTCAACCAAGCAGCGGCTGTGTTGCTGACGACCGTTGGCAAGGCGCGTGAGCTTGGATTAAGCGAGGAGAAGTGGGTCTATCTGCACGCCTACGCGGATGCAAATGACAAGTCTCTCCTAAAGCGGCCAGATCTAGGGCATTCGCCCGCGTTGTCGGCTGCGATCCAGCATGCCTTGGCAGAGGCGGGTATCAGAGGTGAGGACCTCGAGTTCATCGATGCTTACAGTTGTTTTCCCATTGTCGTCTTAGAAGCGATGCAGGCTTTGGGACTCGAACCAGGGGAGAAGCGATTGACGGAGACCGGCGGCCTTCCCTTCTTTGGTGGGCCTGGCAACAATTACTCGATGCACGGTATTGCCTCGGTCATCCACGGAGTGCGCAGGAACAAAACCGCGTATGGCTTAGTGAGTGCGAATGGCGGAGTGATGAACAAGCATTCCGTAGGGGTCTATTCATGTCGGCCAGGCTGGAAACGGTGCGACAGCACGGGCATTCAAAGAATGCTCGACTCGGTCGCAAGTGTAGAGCTGGAAGAAGTGCCTGAAGGTAACGGGACGATCGAGACCTATACCGTCACATTCCAACGGGGCGTGCCCACCAGCGCCGTGATCGTCGGCCGTATGGCATCGACTGGAAAGCGCTTTGTCGCGAATGGGTGTGCGGGCGACAGCGCTCTCATCCAGCGCTTACTCACCGAGGATATGGTGGGTGAGGCGATCGTGGTCGCCGCCTTCGACGAGGGAAACCGCGCGTCGCTCAACCTCGTCGACCTTGACGCTCTGCGCACCGCCAGCGAGGCGTCAAAACTTCGTTAACAAAGATGCGTTAAGAAACGTGACGAGAGCCCCCGACGATTGCTGAATGGCAAACAGGTTGTATCCACCAGACTTTGGTCCTCCTATGAATGCCAGATCGGCGCGCGCTTCTCGAGGAAGGCGGTAGCACCTTCGATAACATCCGGGCCAGCGAGCACTCGTGTAATGGCCTCTTGCTGCAACCGTATCAGCCGCTCGTCCTCTAGATCGACAGCGGCCTTGGTCAAGGCGAGACTCTCACGAATCGAGAGGGGAGAATTAGCAGCGATCAACATCGCGATCTGAAGCGCATCCTCCAACACCTTTTCCGTCGGGCTCAAGCGATTTACCAACCCTAATTCGTAAGCGCGGGTGGAGCTGATCGGCACGCCCGTGGTTACCATCTCAAACGCAACCGCCCTCGGCAGTGCGCGCGCGATCCTGAAACAACCTCCAGCACCTGCCAACAACCCGCGCCTGACTTCGGGAAGACCAAAGGTTGCCGCCTCGCCAGCGACGATCATCTCGCAGGCCAGTGCTATCTCAGTGCCACCCCCATGCGCGGCGCCATGGACAGCCGCAATCCAGGGTTTGGTGCGCCTTGCGAAAACAAATCCTGCGAACCCGCTTCCCGGGAGCGCCAACTCATTGCCGCGGCCCGCGGCTACTTCCTTCAAATCTGCGCCTGCGCAAAACGCGCTGCCACTCGCGGCGATGACGACGACCCTGATAGAGGCATCCTCTTCGATGCGCCTGACGTTGTCTTCCATCAACCTTGCCATCTCTGCGGTGATCGCATTGCGCGCGTTCGGTCGATTGAGCGTCACTAGCGCCACGTTCTCATGTGGGCATTCGAAAAGAACGGGTGCATCGGGCGATGTCAGACTGTTCGACATGGTTCGAAATTCTTCCGAGTAAGTGAATTGCGTGTGATCACAGGGTCCAGCCTCATCAACCTGGCTCTCCCATGTCAGCCCATCATCGGCGGCTTTGGCCTTCTGTCGATTTTCATCTCGTCAGCAGCATAATCTACTTCGGCGCGTAAATAAAAACAATCATGACTGTTTGTAGTTGCAGAAATGTTGAATGTCATTAAAAATGGAGCGCAGCGACGGGTTTCGCGCCTCATGGGCGCTACAGGGGATTGGCGAACATGAGCAAGTCCACTCAGCACGGGGCTGCCGCGGATAGGGTCAACGTCGGCATCATCGGCGCGGGCCTGGTGGTGCAGTCTATCCATATCCCGGTGCTGCAGCGCCTCTCCGACACGTTCGCCGTTCGCTGCGTGTGGGATGTCGATCACGAACGTAGCGCTGCGCTGGCTGCGCAATTGCATGCGGCGGCAGCCAGCAGCCTCGAACAGTTGCTATCGGATGAGTCCATCGACGCCGTCGCGATCTGTAGCCCGGCAGCCTTTCATGCGGAACATGCGCTCGCTGCGATGCGCGCCGGCAAGAGAGCGCTGCTAGTGGAGAAGCCGCTCTGCGGCACGCTGGCGGAGGTCGAAGCGGTCGCCGCGATGGCGGCCGAGACCGGTACGGCGCTCGTCATGGGGTCGATGCATCTCTACGATCCGGCATGGCGCGAAGCGACTCGATTGCGTGGCGAGCGGACGCTCGTGCCGCGTTCCATCTCCTCCAACATCGTTCTGCCGCCCAACGCGCGCTTCGAGCAATGGGCCTTCGAAGCGTCGGAACAGAAGAAACACGCCACAGGGTCTGCATGGACGGCGGCAAGCTTGATGCGCATCGCCATCATGGAGCTCGCCATTCACGATCTGCCGCTGGTGCGCCGTCTGTTGCCGGAAGATGCGGTGCCGCGCGTGACGTTCGCTCGACTTCTCGAACCGTTCGGCTATGCGTTGACCGCCGAAGCGGGAGGGGTTGTGTTGGATCTCTTCTGTTCCATCAATAGTCATTGGCAACCCACTTGGACGCTCGAGGCGACGGGAGCCAACGCACAGCTACAGATCTCCTTTACACCTTCTTTCGTGCACGCCGGTTCGGGTGTGGCGACGTGGCGTGAACGCGGTTTGACGATCGATAAAGATCCCGAGCGCGACAACGGCTATGTGCATGAATGGCGGCACCTCGCCCATGTTCTCAAAGGAGAAGAGCCGCGGCCCGACGTCCACGAGTTCCGTCGAGACTACCGTTTTGCGTTTGCCGTTGCCGAACAGGCTTGTGAGTTTCTCGCGAGCGGGGGCGTCCAATGAATTCACCCATGACGGTCGACTTCAGTCCAGGCGCTACAGATCTCGCCCGCGGCTTGATCGCTTCGCTGGCGCGGTCGTTTCGGATCGCAGAACACGATCGCGCAGATATCACGATCGTTGACGGATCGACCGGGTGGGCCACTCGCGCGCTGGCAGCCATCGACGCAGGTGCTGCACGCCTCTTCATCATGGAGCCGGTGCTCGATGATATTCAGGCGCTGCGCAATCTTACTGATCGCATCGATCGCACCAAGACCCAGGTGGTGGTGAGCGAGGGCTATGCCGACAATCCCGCGCTGTCCGGGTTTCGTCAGTCGCTGACGCATGATTTCCGTGTCGTCGTGCTGCGGGGTTGGGGTGAATACACATTGCGCACGCTGGTACTGATGCAGGTGCGAATCCTGCGAGCGATCGGTGTGCACGCGGTGGAACTCGTGGACGTGCTTGCCGGGACCGACGCCGCGTTGGTCACGGCACAGGGGCAACTGATCCACGGCAAAACGGTGTTGCGGCTCGGTGCGACACGCACTTCAGGTGTACCTGCGCAGCAGATTCTCGTCGCTCATGCCGGTGATGCATCGGCTCGCATCGATCTGTTCGAAGGTGTAACCGCTCGGCCTGCACAGGCGAACCTCGTCACAGCGGCAGGCCGGCATAGTCTGCCCACTGTCTACGAGAGCGCCCATCGAGCGCGGTTGCGCCAGTTGGCAGAAGGACAGACGCACGGCTTGGCCGGCGGAGTTCTGCAATTCGTCGACGATGCAGAGTGGGTGATGTCCTTGTTCCGCTGAACCATCGGAGAGCTGGCAATGGCGATAGCGATCGAACAGGGGCGCGCAATGACTGCGCGCAGAGTACGCTGGCAGGTCATCTGTGCTTATTGGCTCGCTCAATATGCCGCCTGGCTGGCCCTGCTCACTCCCGTGGTGATTACGATCGCGGTGCGACTCGGCCACATCACGGATCAGGAGCACAAGGCCAGCTGGCTGGGGTGGATCATGGGCGTGGGCGCAATGGCCGCGATGATTGCTGCCCCGATTTGGGGAACGATTTCAGACCGGACTCGCAGCCGCATTGGCAAACGCAAGCTGTGGGTGATCATCGGGGCGATCGGCTTACTTGCGGGGCTGCTGATCATGGCTCTCGCGCACGATCCGCTGATCTTCGGCCTCGGTTGGCTGGTGTGTCAGATCGGTTCGAACGCCGCACAGGCAGCGCTCAATGCGGTATTGAGCGATATCTTTCCGGAAGCACAGCGCGGCGCGATGTCAGCTTTACTCGGCTCGGCGGCGACAACGGCGATGATGACAGGCGTGTTCCTGACGCGCTTCACGATCGACAATCCATTCGCGATGTTCCTTGTACCCTGGCTTCTGACACCCGTGGCCGTCGCGCTGTTCGTCGCGATCGTTCCGGACTCTCCGGCTCCGGAGCATACCGCGGAAAGACAGCCTCGCCGGCGATGGCGCCTTCGCAATCCACTGGTTCATGCGGATTTCACCTGGGCGTTCGTCAGCCGGTTCATGGTGACGTTGGCCTATTCCTTCTCGATGACCTATCAGGTCTACTTCCTGACCGACCATCTGCGGATTCGCCAAGATCAGATTGCGTACTTCATGTCGATCTCGGTCTCGGTGGTGGGCGTCGTGACATTGATCGTCTCGTGCGTCGGCGGTTGGCTTTCCGACCGCGCTGCTCGTCGCAAACCCTTCGTCGTCACTGCGGCTGCGATCATGGCGTGCGGCTTGGTCGGCGTCGCCCGGGCTGACGATTTCTCCCAGGTCCTGTGGGCCGTGGGGTTGGTCAGTCTGGGTCAGGGGTTGTATTACGCCGTGGATTTGGCGTTGTGCGTCGAAGTGCTGCCCGATCGGAGCGATGCCGCTCGCGATATGGCTGTGATGCAGATCGCGAGTTCGTTGCCGCAATCGCTCGCGCCGGCCATCGCGCCGTTCGTGCTGGCCGTGAGCGCGGAAGTTCTGCGTGGCGCGAACTATCCCTTGTTGTTCTGCGTCGCTGCGGCCGTCGCTCTCGTGGGAGCGATTACCATCGCGCCGATTCGCAGGGTTCGCTGACTACTGCGCTTACATCAAGTGCGGGAAGTGACGCCGCACTTCTGCCGCAATGGCGATCGTGCGTTCCCACGGATCGCCGAGACGACCTTCCCATTCGACGGAGATGGAGCCGGAGTAGCCCGACTGCGCCACGATCGACAGCGCGCGCGGCAGATCTGGCAGCGGCATGCCGTCGCGCGCGGGATCGACGGATTTGGCGTGAATCAAATCGGCAACGGGCGCGAGCTCCGTGATCGCGGCGTACATCGGCTCGAGATCGACACCACTGTCCTCGACATCCGCTTGCAAAAAGCGGGCGTGCGAAATTGTAACGAGAGGCTCGAAATTGCCCAGATCGAGAAGCAGCCCGAGACGATCGCTGCCGACGGCTTCGAGCATGGATCGCAGGAAGCGTGGCGTCGAACTGGTACCGCCATGATTCTCGATCAGCAGGCGCAGCTGCATCGAATTGGCGAGTGCTCCCAGCTTGCAAAGCGAGTCGACGACGCCCGCGCGCGTGCTGTCCTCGACTGTCGAACCGGGACTGCCGGCGTTCACACGCACATAACGGGCGCCGAGTTGGTGCGCGATGACGAACCACTGCTCGATTCGCTCCTCGTCTTGCGCGCGCCAAGCGGCATTCGGATGTCCGAGATCGCCGATATCGATGGGCACGGTGAGCAGCCGCACGCCGGCATCATCGAGCGTCGCGCGCAACTGAGCGATCCGCTCGGGAGTACGCGAGTCGAATTGAATCTGACACAACTCAATCGCGCGGACACCGACTCTGTCGCGGGCAAGACGAATAAAGTCCTCGATGCTGTACTGGCGCGGGAAGTCGATGGTGAACTGCGCCAGCGAACCGTCGGGTCCGCGTTGCTCAATGCTGAGGGGGCCCAGCGCGGAGTGCAGACTGAAGCTGGAAACGGCGAGATAGCTCATGTAAACCCTCAGTCGAAAGTCTTGATGCGGATGTTGCGCCAGCGACATCGGGCACCAGGGCCCCAACGTGCTTCGCCAAAGAAGGAGTCGTTGTCGTGAACTTCAAATGCCAGATGGCCACGGGGACCGAGATAGCGCAGCACTGCGTCGGGTTCGTAATGGGGGACATCGATCTTCGCCGTATCGATAGCTGCGATCTTCAGGCCGTTCACCCACGTCGTGATGACGGGGAGTGGCCCAATGCAACGAACGCGAATCTCATTCCAATCGCCCCATTTCCAAACGGCGAGGAAGTCATCAACGCTGCCGGCATAAGACAGACGCTCGATTTTTTCTGGGGTAACGGGTTCGCTCGAAGTGGCAGGGTCGTCGGCTTGCAGGCCGATGACATGACCTCTCGCGTCGCGCACGGAGCGAACGGCAAACGGTGCCGCGGAGAAACTGGCGAGACCGTTGCCAAAGAAGCCACCAATGCTGCCGGACTCCCGGTGGTCGACCAGCACTTGAAAACCGGTCATGTCGAAGTACTTGCGCCGCAGCATGATGCCCGTGTCGGCAGGCCAATCCGGTCGAGCCTCGAGCACCAACTCGAAGTCGCCGAACACGTCATTGCTCACGAGGTAGCCGCCGTAGGACGGCTTGGCCTGCTCACCGACGATCGCGCCGTCCTCGACGAACCATGCCGCCGGATGCTCATGAGGCGATTCAGGCACTACTATCTTGCGTGCCTTGAGAAACTCATCGATCGACGGGCCGCCTGGATACAGTGTGCTGTATACGCGCGGCTCGGGATGCCACCCCGCCAGGCTGCGGCCATCGAACAGGCTGCGAAAGCCGGATTCGTCGAATGCCTCGCGCTTCATCGAAGTGACCTTTGATCAGTGATCGGGAATGAAACCACGCACATCTACTCGTCGCAGGGTATCTAATAAAAAAACAAATAGCACTGTTTTTTTTCATGCATGATGTTAGAGTAACGAATATTGGTGCAGCACAGAGGCGGAGCGCCGATTGTCGTTCGGTAGGTCTGCTCCGAGGGATGGCCGAGCGAGGGTCGCTGGACCACAACACTTACCGCGACGTCTGGTCGACAAAATTGGGGAACAATGAAAAAGGTATTACTTGTAACCAGTGAATCACTGTTTACGCCTTTTACAGCCGACAGAGGACTCTGGCGGGGCGATATCGCGCCGCCAGCTTACTTTTCTCAGCGAAGGCGTGTCGTGCTCGGCGATGGCTAGAACAACCATTGGAGCAGCCCGCTTCGCGCGTGGATCGTCGCGAGTGCCTGCCGACGGATAGGTGTCCGGAGTTCTCGGTAAATGTAATCGTTTACATCGAAGCGCCACAACGGCGCCACTGACAATAACATAGAGGGGGAGACGTCATGCCACGTAGCAAAGTGTTGTTTTTCGCATCCGCGGGAATGGTGGCGCTCAGTGCCACGCCGGCTCTGGGGGCCGATGAGCAACCTGGCCCAGTATTGGAGGAAATCGTCGTCACAGCGAACCGCACTGAATCACTGCTGTCGGACACGCCGATCGCGATGACCGCGATCACCGGCGAGGACCTCGTCCAGTCAGGGATCACCAACCCGACTCACCTCAGTGACTGGGTGCCCAACCTCTCGATCGTCCGCAACAACGGTCTGCAGATCACGATACGCGGTGTGACGTCGGCCGACTTCACTGAGAAGGGCGACCCCTCAGCCGCGTTCATGCTGAACGGCATCTACATCGCTCGGCCGCAGGCGCAGGAAGTCAGTTTCTTCGACGTTGAACGTGTCGAAGTGCTGCGTGGCCCGCAAGGCACGCTCTACGGCCGAAACGCGACTGCTGGCGTGGTCAATGTCATCAACACGCGACCCAAAATGGAATTCGGTGGGTCGGTCGATGCCTCGTATGGCAGCTTCGACGACATCAACACCACTGCGGTGGTCAACCTGCCGGTGGGCGAGACATTCGCAGTCCGCGTTGCTGCCAACTTCGACCAGCGCGACAGCTTCATCATCGATGGCAATTCGAGCGACGGCGTGACGCTGGACCCGTTCAAGAAGAATACCTCGTTGCGCCTGTCTACTCTGTTCAGGCCGAACGAAGATTTCGACCTTCTCGTCATCGGCGACTACAGCAAGATGAAGGGTGTCGGCTTCTATACGATGCCGACGACAAATTTCTATTCCGACATCATCACGGGCGCTCGACCGACGTTCGAGACCGCGACATTCCGTCACCAAAGCAGCAAGGCCTACCGGACCTACAGCAATCCGATGGGCCAGCAGCCGCGTCTCGACAATGACGACAAGGGCATCATGGCCGAAGCCAACTACAGTTTGGGATTCGCCAAGCTGACTTATCTCGGTTCCTATCGCGAGTTCGACCGGGGCGAATATCAAAACGTTAATGCCACTGGCATCAATAGCGACTTCTTCGGCCATTACGGGCAGACATCTCACGAGCTGCGGCTCGCTCTGACCGGGGACGGTGCGCTGCAGGCACAGGTCGGGGGTTATTACTTCAGGGAACACTCGGGCCTGGTGCTGAATTTGTACAACTTGCTTGGCCCCAACACCGGCTACCAGTTCTTACGAGATCCGACTGTTTCTGAAAACAAATCGGTTTTCGGCCAAGCGACCTACGAGATCGTTCCAAGCCTCAAACTAACCGGCGGCTTGCGCTACTCGCGTGACACCAAGTCACGCTTCGGCCAGACCGCGCTCAATCAATTCACATCGGTGACGAGCTCCTACGACATTGGCACGCTGCTCAACAGCACCGTGCTCGAGAATACCGCTGCGAATCGCACCTTCAGCAAAGTGACGTGGCGGGCAGGCATCGACTACGACAGCCCGCTTGGCCTGATTTTCGCCTCGGTATCGACTGGCTATAAGGCGGGCGGTTTCAATGATGGGTGCGAAGCAGGCAAGGGGCCCGGTTGCACACTCACTGCAAACGCCCTGTATTACAATCCCGAAACGCTCACTGCCTACGAGGCGGGTTTCAAGTTTCATCTGACGCCTCAACTGCACCTCAACGGCACAGTGTTTCATTACGACTACAAGGACCTCCAGCTCTCGCAGGTGCTGAACATTTGCGGCCCAAACCAGGATGTGCCCTGCGGGGTCACGAGGAACGCTGCCACCGCCAAGGTCGATGGTGTCGAGCTGGATGCTCAGTTCAAGCCGACCAACCAGTTCTTGGCGGGCTTGGGGGTGAACTATCTCGACGCCCGTTACACCAATTTCATTCCGGTCACCGGAATCGACTTTTCGGGTCGACGGCTCGACCGCAGCCCCAAGTGGACTTGGTTGGCGAACATCACGTATTGGGTGCCGCTTGGAAACGGTAAGTTGGAAGCGAATGCCAGCACACGGTATAGCAGCCGCTACGAGCTCACCGATCAGGGCAATTACGCTTACTTCTACCAGCCCCACTACACGAAGACGGATCTCTCGCTGACCTACAGCGCGCCCGACGAGCGCTTCTATGTCGGCGCGTTCGTAAAGAACCTGGAAAACGAAGTTGTGGTCACCACGGCTTCAGCCGGCTTCTTCGGTTTTGTAACGTTCGCAGACCCACGGCAGTACGGCATACGTGCTGGCGTGAAGTTCTGAGTGCGACTTGCGCAGGGGTGAAGGCCAAGGCCTTCACCCCTGCGGGTCAGTACACGCTGGGCTGCGAATCACCTGATCTCGGTGCGATCTTCTGATGTGGTGATGACGTCGTCCAGACTCGCGGTCACCACCTCCGGCACACCTTCCTCGTCCTCCTGGAGCAGGATGGTTGCGCTACTGCATGAAGCTGACCTTCACGTCTTCTTGGCACAGCTGGCGCACGTGCACGGGCTTTACCCGCCAGATCTCATCGCAGTGTTCGGTACGGTCCGAGGAGAATTTGCTCGAACGCGCAACATTGAGGATGGACATTTGCGTCCAGCGCTGCGTGTCAGCAAGGTGCCACGGGCATTGACCGCTTCCCGAAACATGCGAGGGCGCGATATCTGCAGCTACGAAGGTACACTTGTCGGGCTAACGCGCGGCAATCGCCAGGCCGGTCCCCGAGCGTGCTCCGGTGACCATGGCCTTCCCACAAATTGATTACTCATTCCACTTCCGGTCTTGCAAAGAGCATCAATTAGTAATAAAACAAACACGTATGTTTTTTCATGTGTCCGTGGCCGGTTCCGGTGCGGAGCACCGGAGGGGGCTGTGATTTCAACTGGAGACGCGAGGCCGCGGCAGGAAGCTGTCGGCACAGATGATTTGCGCGCGCTGCTCAACGCGCAAAAAGCCGCTTTCCTGCAGGTAGGACCACCTGACGCAAGAGAGCGGGCACTGCGCATCGACCGCTTGCTGGCCCTGCTGCTCGAGAACGCGCACCCACTCGCCGAGGCAATGAGCGAGGACTTTGGTCACCGCTCGCACGAACTGTCGCTTGCCACGGATGTGTTGGGAATCGTGCCCTCGATCAAGTACACACGCCGGCACTTCCATGCCTGGATGAAGCCGCAGCGGGTATGCGCCGGCATGCTCGGTTGGGGCGGCGGCCGCGCCTGGATACAGCGCCAACCCCTGGGGGTGGTGGGGATTGTCAGCCCCTGGAACTTTCCGGTCGCCCTAGCGCTACAGCCCCTGGCTGAGGCTTTCGCCGCGGGCAACCGCGCGATGATCAAGCTCTCCGAGCTGACGCCCCGCACTGCCGCGCTGCTGCAGGATCTGTTCCGAAAGGCCTTCGATCCAGAGGTCGCGGCAATCGTCATAGGTGGACCAGAGGTTGGCGCCGAGTTCTGCCGGCTTCCGTTCGATCACCTTTTCTTCACGGGCGCGCCGCAAGTTGGGCGCTTGGTACAAAGGGCCGCGGCAGACAATCTGGTTCCGACAACGCTGGAGCTGGGCGGAAAGTGCCCGGTCGTGGTGGCGGCCGAGGCCGATCTGAAGTCGGCCGCAGCGAAGATCGCATTTGGCAAGACGCTCAACGCCGGGCAAATCTGCCTCTCGCCCGATTACGTTTTCGTCAAGCGCGGGCGCGAGCGGGCATTCGTCGAGGCGATGCGCGAGGCCATCACCCGACTCTTTCCACGTCTGCTCGGCAACGCCGATTACACTTCGCTGATCGCCCAACGTCATTACCTACGGATCAAGTCATACCTCGACGAGGCCAGAAGCGGTGGTGCCGAGCTGATTGAAATTAACCCGGCAGGGGAGAGCTTTGCCGGGCAGCCGCACTTCAAGTTGCCTCCTACGCTTGTGCTGGGCGCAACCCGCGGCATGAAGCTGCTGACCGAGGAGATCTTCGGGCCGGTACTCCCGGTGCTGGTCTACGACCACCCTGACGAGATCATCGCGCACATCAATGCCGGCTCCAGGCCGTTGGCCCTCTACTATTTTGGCCCCCTCGACGCCACCTGCAAAAAGTGTCTGGATCGTACTTGGTCGGGCGGAGTGGTCATAAACGACGTCATTGTGCATGCAATGGTAGACGCGCTGCCGTTCGGCGGCGTCGGCGCTAGCGGGATGGGCAGCTACCACGGCCGCCACGGTTTCAATACCTTCAGCCACGCGCGCGGCATCGTGAAGGCCGGCTTTTTCAGCCCGACACTGCTGATGTCGCCACCCTACAAGCGCCTGCGCCCGTTATTTGATTGGATGCTCAGGCGGGAAGCCCGCGCGGTCAGGCACCGCCTCCATGGAGCATGAGGATGTCGTCGATTGAGACAGTGTTGGTGATCTGAGCATGAAGAAGCCAAGCTGCGCGTGCCACTCCCTCGACACGCTTACCACTTGGGACTGTGCCGGAGTCCGATGTGACTTCTTCTCGATATCCTCGTGAGCGCCATGTCGAACACCGTAAATTCCAGAAGAACCGGCGCCGAACGCGGCATTCGTACACCGTCGCGTCGCACTGCCTCAAAGAAACGTTGGCAGAAGCCGGGACGGAAACATGTTTGTTTTATACCGTGAATACGGAGCACGCTATGAAAGAGCGTCAAATGGCAGCCCTTTCTAATATCGATTTGGTCAACGTCTGGTACGACGCTCTCGCGGAAGCTAACGTGGAGCGATTCATCTCCGTGCACGCGCCCGACGTAATTTACAACATCAGTGGCCATACTCCCATTTCCGGGCAAGTCCGGGGGATGAGCGCGCTGCTCGATCACGTCCTTCCCCTCGTCTTCGGGGCACTCGACATGTCGAAGTTCCGCTTCTGCAAGAAGCGGAAGATCGTGTGCGCAGACGCCGAGAGAGTAGTGGGCATCATGGAGGCGGACGGCCCCGCGAACAATGCCGTTCGCTACGACCAACGCTACGTCCACATGTTCGCGTTTCGCGGCGGCAAGATCAGCGCGGTCTGGGAGTTCTTTGATACGGCTCTGGCCAACGCCGCGATGTTCCACGGCGTCCATGCGCCGGTCCCAGGCGTCGTCGCCAACGCCTTCGAGTTTTGAGCGGAGTCGCGTGAGAGCCGATTTCCAAGTTGATCCGGATCTCTCCGAATTCGAGTGCGCCATCGTCGACACCGCGCACCGGTTCGCGCGGGACATCGCCCATCCCGCGGGCATCAAGATGGATCGCTCCGAGCCGGAGGCAATTCTTTCCAATGATTCGCCGTACTGGGGTGCCTTCGCCAAGTTCAGGGAGCTGGGACTGAATCTGCGCGAAACGTCGCAGGGCCTGCCAGCGAAGGAAGCGGCGCGCCTCAAATTCCTGGTCCACGAGGAACTGGGCTGGGGCGATCTGGGCTTGGGCTGGAGCTTCTATGCCGCCCAGTTCCCCGCGGCTTTAGCTGAAGCCTTCGGGCGCAGCGATCTTGCGGAGCAATTCACGTACGACCAGATCGGCTGCTGGGGCATCACCGAGCCCAACCATGGCAGCGACATGCTCGACTTCACGCACAGCCTCGCGCCGCCGGAGATCGGCGGCTCCAAGAGCAACTGTGTCGTCGCCAAGAAGGGCAACAAGCTGATTATCAACGGCCAGAAATCCGCCTGGGTCTCGAACGGCAGCATCGCGGAGACCATGTCGCTGTTCTGCCGTTACGACGAGGGCAGCGGTAAACCCAATCGCGGCGCCTTCCTGGTCCCTCTCAATCTTCCGGGAATTAACAAGAGCAGGCCGATCCGCAAGCTAGGCGTGCGCTCGCTCACGGACTCGGAAATCTATTTCGACAACGTCGAGCTGCCGCTGAGCCATCTGGTATGTGAGGGTGAGGTCTACACGCAAACTCTCGCGGGCGTCCTTATCAACGCCAATCCCGGTATGGCGATCTTTATAGTCGGATTGGCGCGCCACGCTTTCGAGCTAGCGCTGCGGTACGCCAAGGAGCGCACCCAGGGCGGCCGCCGGATCTTCGACCACCAAGCCGTGCGCCTCAAGCTGTTCGAGATGTACCGCAAGATCAACGCGGCCCGTGCACTCGCCCGTCACGTGCTGCTGGTCCACGCTGGCAACCCATCGCCCCAATTCCAGCTGGCGGTGTCGGCCAAGGTGACTGGCACGCAGATGGCGCTGGAAGTCACGAATGCCGCTTTCGAGATTTTCGGCGGTAACGCGCAGACCTCCGAATATCCCGTCGAGAAGCTGGTGCGCGACGCCCGTCTCGGCACGATCGCGGACGGCACGAATGACGTGCTGAGTCTGATGGCGGCGAGTCATTTCTAGCGAGCACATGGACGTGTACCCGAACCTCGCGAGAACAGCCGCATGAGCCGCAATACACAGTGGCTGCTGAAATCGCGGCCGCAGGGCGAAGTCGGCCGTGGGAACTTCGAGATCTACCAAGCGGACAAGCCAGCGCCGGGTCCGAACCAGGTTCTGGTACGCAACATCTACCTGCTTGTGCCCCCTTCGATGCGCCTATGGATGGACGAGAAGGAGAGCTACTTTCCACCGCAGCCTCTGAACCAAGTGATGATGGGCATCACCCTGGGTGTGGTCGAGGCGTCCAACCACCCGGCGCTCAGGCCCGGAACCTACGTCAACGGCATGGGTGGCTGGCAGCAATGGTACGTCGCGCAGGTCGACCAGCTGCTGCCTGTGGCGCCGCATCCGGAAATCCCGCTCGCCGCCTACAGGACAGTGCTCGACGTGCAGGGCCTCACCGCCTACTGCGGTCTGACGGACGTCTGCAAGCCGAAGGCTGGAGAGACGCTGGTGGTCACGGCGGCGGCGGGCAGCGTCGGTTCGCTGGTATGCCAGATCGGAAGGCAGCTCGGCCTACGCGTGATCGGCGTCGCTGGCGGCCGCGATAAATGCGAGTGGCTGCGCGCCGAGTGCGGAATCGAGGGCGTTATCGACTACAAGTCGGAGGATGTCGGCGCTCGACTCGACGCGCTGTGCCCCAAAGGCATCGACTTGCTGTTCGAGAATGTCGGCGGCCCAGTGATGGACCTGGTCCTCGACCGCATCAGCACCAGCTCGCGCATCGCGCTGTGCGGGATGATCTCGACCTACAATGGCGGCGCAGGACAAAGCAGCCGCTCGCTGATGCAGCTCGTCAACAAGAGCGCGCGCATGGAAGGTTTCTTGGTGCTCAACTACATGGACCGCTATGCGGAGGTCGTGCAGAAGCTGCAAGCCTGGATCCTCGAAGGCCGACTCAAGTACCGGATCGACATCCTCGACGGCCTCGAACAGACACTCGAGGCGATGAGCCGTGCCTTCCACAGCCACAACCGAGGTATCCAACTCGTGCGCATTTCGCCAGAGGGGCGAACCGGCCGGTGATGTGTTCTACCGGGCCACGCGTGGTTGCTCCAAATAGTGACTATCAATGATCTTATTGGCCGTGGTGGTTCTGTTATGGACGGGCGACGTCCAGACCGCGCTCGGCCATCATGGCCACGAGGTCGCGATAACTGAGCCGTAGGCCTCTAACCGTCGGATGCCTATCGCCAAGACAGGTTCGACCCAAGCTTGGTGAGAGTACGCTCCAGTCTCACGAGCTTGTCTGAGTGTGGAGAGTTAAGAGGTCGATCGCCATGACGATGCCCCGTCTTCCGGACCTTCGGGGCGCACAGATCGGTAACGAAGTGGTCGTCGAGTGGGGCGACCACGGCAAGCTAATCAAGCAGGTGCGCGCGACTGTCGAGAGATTTCCGTATCTCACCGAAGGTCGCAACGACAAAGTCGAAACCGGGGGGGGGGCTATGAGCATTATCGTCACTGGCGCGTCCGGAAAGTTCGGTCGGCTCGTAACCGATCTCCTGCTGCGCGAGCTGCCGCCGAGCGAGCTCATTCTCGTCACGCGGCGGCCCGCGACACTCGACCATCTGAAGCGGCGCGGAGCACAGGTCCGCTATGGCGATTTCGACGACTCACAGTCGTTGCGTGAGGCATTTGTCGGTGGCGAACGGATGCTCATCATCAGCACCCTGAGTGTCGGTCGGCGAGCAGAACAACATCGTCGCGCGATCGATGCCGCCGTTGCGGTCGGCGTCAGCCACATCGCGTACACCTCGAGCGGCGGCGCTCACCCGGACAATCCTGCGATTGTGATCCCAGACCATCTGCGAACCGAAGCAGCTCTCAAGGAGAGTGGTGTCGCGTATACGATCCTGCGTGACAGCCTGTATGCAGAGGCTGTCGTCACGGAGATTGCCCCGCGCATGCTGGCGATCGGCAAATGGGTGTGTTGTGCCGCGGACGGCCGCAGCCCATTCATTTCAAAGATTGACTGTGTTGCGGTCGCAGTGAAGGTTCTGACGACACCGGGGCACGAGAATAAAACCTACGAGGTCGCAGGCAGGGAACTGCTGTCGTTCCGAGACGCAGCGGCCCTCACGAGCGAGATGAGTGGCCAGCCCATCGAGTTCGTCGTCGTAAGCGATGAGGAAGAAGCGGCAGGGCTTGCGGCAGCAGGTGTGCCGGCAACCTACGTGGAGGGACTGAATACGCCGGGTGTGGGCACTTCCGCGATCGATGACATCGTCTCCTACGAGCAGGGAATGCGCGGTGGATACTTCGAGGTCAGCTCCGACGATGTGCAGCACATTCTGGGGCGACCCCCACGCTCGTTGCGTGATGTGTTCATCGAGCACCGAGAGATCTTCCAGCGTGCTGCCGCAAAGGCCTGACTCGTCGCTGCCGAGTCGGTAGAACGCTGGTCGATCGGTCGTGTGTGACAGGCCAGTACATCGCGGTCGATGGCGGATTCGGTATCGGCTTCGCGGCTTGCAGGTCATCGCGCGCCAGTGAGTGAATGCAGATCGACGCGGCGCGAGTCCTGTTTGTACGGGGCTGGCGCAACGGTCGCACGAATAATCGTCTGGCGTGTGCCGGGATCACCCCACAGGATGTCGACCCGATTCCCGGGCTCCGCTTCCGCGACCTCCACGAATGCGAGCGTGAGCATCTTCCGGAAGTGCAGGCTGTAGCCGGGCACGCTAGAGATCCCGATGTACTTGCCGTTCTTCGTCACAGCATCGGCCCACGTAACGAAGCGCGGCTGATGCGGAATGTCCATGAACGTGTAGGGCGGCGCTTCGCTGCTGAAGAGCGATGCGTAAATCGAGACGACGTCGGCTGCATCGAGCTCGAGTGTCACACGTTTGCGCCGAGGGTTTGACGCTTCACGCTCCAGCGCTTCGCGCCCCACGAATGCATGGTCGAACTTAACGCTCTTGCCCCAACCAAGCTCGTACGGACTGAAGAAATAGTCGCTGATTTCCTGGCCTTCAAAGCTGCCGCGAAGCGCAGGCATGAGGCCTTTCATATCCCAGTTCTGCGCGACGAATTGGCCGTAACCGGCAAGCTCCGGCGAGAACATGTCGGCGAGGTAGTGCCACATGCCGGTGGGAAATGCGGCTTCGAGATGATTGATCATCGCCGTGCGATGCCCGAGGCGACGAATGCCAAACTCCTTGCCTGCTTCCAAGACCGCCGCATATACGGCCGCCGCATCGCTGCGATCACCATGCAACTCGAAACCCACTTCGCCCGCCATGCCTTGACGCAATGCGTATACCGTGCAACCGGCGATCATCACGGGTCTGAAGCGCATGAAGCCGATGTCGCTCAGAGACTCGCCCGTCACGCGCTCGCATACGGCGAGCGCCTTCGGTCCGGAAACCTGAAATTGAAATGTTTCCAGATGCCGCCAGCGCGCATGATAGCCACCTTGACTGAGGCGGAACGCGGAATAGAGCGCCGGCGTCGACTGCGTGCGAAAGAGGTAATCGGCCATGCGCATGAGCACGCCTTCGGCGATGACCTTGCCCGCCTGGTTGCACTGGATCACATGCTTCGCCTGGCCGATGTCGAATTTCTCGAAGCTGTTCACGGCCGTCTCGCGGAACAGCCGCAGCGCGTCGCGACCGCTGACCTCAATGTCCATGAGGAACGACCAGTCACCGATGTAGCACGTCTTTTTCCACGAAAGCTGCTCGTCCTGCCACGACGTGTACTCAGGCCCACCCCACCCTGGGTGGTACGAGTAAGGCTGATTGCGTAAAGCGCGGATTACATCGTGTGTCACGTCGCGCACTGTCGTTGCATACGAGCGTCGGGTCACCTATCCGGCCGGTAGGTTTGGGTCGCGGGCCGGTCCCGTAAGCTGGTTCCATCATAGGCGTGCACATCAGCAGGCGCCCGGAATGAGAGTTCCTCGCGGGGTCGATTCGAAAGCATTCTCCGGAGGCGTCTTTCATGTCGGCCACCCAGTATTCGTTGACGGTGGCCTCACCGCAACGTGAGCCGCGCGGGATAGGTAGGAGACAGTTTGCGGTGCACGCAGCACCATAGGGTCGGATCCTCATAACGAACAGACCAAGGGGGTAAATAATCATGCGCAGGTTCGCAAGTTTCATCATCGCGACAGGTGTCGCCTTCAGTGCAAAGGCCGCACCTGCAAATGAAGGAGCCGCGCCGGCTGCAGCGGCTTCGCTGGAGGAAATTGTCGTGACCGCGCAGCGTCGCGCCCAGCCCTTGCAGGACGTACCCGTCGCGGTCTCCGTAGTTTCCGGAGACACACTTGCGCAGTCCAACCTCACTTCCCTGGAGGCCGTGAGCGCAAGGCTGCCAAACGTCAAGATCGTCTCAGGTCCGCTGACTGATCTGCTCAATGTCCGCGGCGTGGGATCGGGGCAGAATGCGGGATTCGAACAATCCGTCGGCACGTTCGTCGATGGCCTGTATCGCGGTAGGTCACGTTCGACGCATGCCGCGCTGTTCGATATCGCACAGGTCGAAGTGTTGAAAGGTCCGCAGACGACGTTCTTCGGCAATAACGCGATCGCGGGCGCTCTCAACGTCACGACGCGCAAACCGAGCAGCGAGCTCGAATACAACGCCTCCGGTCTCTACGCGCCCGCGATAGGCGAATACAACGTCGAAGCTGGCATCGGCGGGCCCATCACCAGTACGTTGGGCGCGCGCGTTGCCGCACGCGTGTCCGGGATGGATGGCTACATCCACAACAAGACCACCGGAAATGACGCGCCGCGCAATCGTGATTATCAGGGGCGTGTAGCGCTGCGCTGGCAGCCGAGTGTGAATTTCCAGAGCGACCTGCGATTCGATTTCAGTCATTCGGAAGGGGACGACGCGCTCTCCATGACGGTGCTGAACTGTCCCTCGCCGTTTGCGGGGCCGCTGGATTTCGCCTGTCCGCTCGTGGTTGCTGAGAATGGCGGACCGCTCGGCTCCGAGGTGAAGTACGACAGCTTCGCGCGTTCGAATTTCTCGGACTACGAATTTCATGAAACGGGCCTTACGAACACCTTGAATCTCGATGCCGTTTCTATCGTCAGCATCACCGGGTATTTCCATCACAAGTACGATTCGCGCGTCGAACTGGTGCCGGTTGCGGCGGGCGGCGTGAACAACTACAGCCAGGCAGTGTCGCCCTACACCGAAGAGGTCAATCAGTTCAGCCAGGAATTACGCATCCAGTCGACCGCCGAGGGGCCTTTCGATTACATGGCCGGCGCGTATTACTCGCACCTGAGCAATGACATTACCAATGGTTTCGGCGCGTACTTCGCGCCGTTCGGACTGTTCAATCCGCTTGGCACCACAGATGCGACGACGCCCGTGACGGGAACGAACGATCAGCGCTATCGGGATGACACGTGGTCCGGTTTCGCCTCGGTGACACTGCGGCCGATCGATGTATTGCGAATAAACCTTGGCGCGCGCTATACGGTCGTGCACAAGGTCGCCCACCGCTTCGAAGGTTTCGGCACGGCGCCGGATGCGGACTTAAGTCAATTCGTGCCGTTCGATCCGCTCACACAGTTCGTATTCGGACAGATCTTCGCGACGAATCTAAATGACTTCGCCGTTCCCCACCGCAACGACAAGAAGTTCATGCCCTCGGCAGGCCTGCAGTACGACTTCGCGCCGGACATCATGGGTTACGTCAGTTATTCGAAGGGTTTCAAGGCAGGCGGATTCAGCGGCGCGAACGACGGCGCCATTTTCGGACCGGAGAACGTCGACGCCTATGAGGCCGGCCTCAAGACCTCGCTACTGGACCGGCGCCTCACGCTGAACACAGCGATCTTCGTGAGCGACTACAAGGGGCTGCAAGAGACGCTCATCACCTTCCCGGGTGGGATTGCAGTGAGCACCGTGGCTAACGCGGCCTCTTCACGCGCCAAGGGTGTGGAGCTCGGTGTCAGCTTTCGTGCTTCCCCGATGCTGACTCTGAACGCCGACTTGGCCTATCTCGACTCCAAGTACCGTGACTACACCAACGGCGTGTGCACGATGGAGCAGACGTTCCTCACGCCGACGAACTGCGTGCAGGATATGACGGGCAAGCGGCGCCCGTATTCGCCTAAGTACAGCGGCAACGTTGGTGCGAACATCGTTTTGCCAGTAGGTCAGAACGTGGTTCGTATCGACCCGCTGGTTTACTTCACGTCGAAGTTCTTCACGGTGGCCACTGCGGATCCGCTGCTCGAGCAATCCGGATATGTGAAGTACGACCTGCGCGTGGGGTATGGGCCGGAAGATCAGCGTTGGGAGGTCGCCGTGCTCGGACGTAACCTCTCGGACAAGGCAACAGCCGCTTACCGAAACCCGCTCACGGGTGGCAATGGATCGACGTTCGCATACCCCGATCCGCCGCTGACGGTAGCACTGCAATTCTCCATCAAAAACTAGTCGGGTCTGAAGAGCTCAAGGATGCAGCGGCCTGGGTGAGCATCACAGGCGCAATGCCGCCCGGGCCGCAATTCGTCAGTGCGGCACGAGCGGCCGATCTGGTCGCTTGCGCCTCAGTTCAGGGGAAGCTTACGGGTTGCCAGCGGAAGGATTCGCAAGCCCCTGCTGTACCCCTATCTGGCAGGCAGGTGATTGCGAGCGGGCACAACCTTACATTCACGCCGAAGCTATTTTACGAGGCGAGATCGACGATGGCTGCGGAACATATTCGCCACTGGCAAGTCGGGAGCGTGCGGGTCACGCGCATCGTCGAGCTGTTCGGGTTAGTGGATCCGCCTGGGAATCTCTTCATCGACGGCTCGCCCGAAGAAGTGAAGCGCCATACTTGGCTTGTGCCTCACCACGCGACTGCGCAAGGTGAGCTGATGATTTCGTTCCAAGCGTTCCTGGTGCGCTCACAAGGACTCAACATCATGGTGGATACGTGCATAGGCCAGCACAAGACGTATGCGCATGAGATCTTCGCGCAGGTGCAGTCGCAGTTCCTGGAAGACCTGGAGTCAATTGGCGTGTCGGCAGCCGCAGTCGATCGCGTGCTGTGTACCCATTTGCATCCGGATCACGTCGGCTGGAACACGCAACTAATCGGGACGGAGTGGAAACCGACATTCCCCAACGCCAAGTATCTATTTAGCAGGGCGGAATGGGCACACGTACAACAGGCGGTGAGTAGTTCTGCAGAACCGCTGCATCATGTTTTGGAATCTGTGTTGCCGGTCGTGGCTGCCGGGCAGGCGGAGTTAGTGGAACCAAACTATCGCCTCACCGAGGAAATCTCGCTGGTGCCGACGCCCGGGCATTCCCCAGGTCATGTCAGTGTGCACATCGAGTCAGCCGGTCAGCACGCCGTCATTACCGGGGATGTCATGCATCATCCCGTGCAATGCGCCGAGCCGGGGTGGCGCACGCACTTCTGCGATGATCATCAGCTAGCTCAAGAGACGCGCAGGAAATTCCTGCGTACCTACCAGGGTCGCGAAACGCTGGTTATCGGGTCGCATTTCGCTGAACCGACGGCAGGTTGGATTTTGCCGCACGGCGATGCATGGCGTTTCACTTCCGAGTGATGCAGTGGCGATAGTTAGCTCCGCAGATGTCTTGCCTACTGCTTGCGATTTCCTGATCGTGGGGGCCGGGTCCGCGGGTTGCGTGCTCGCCAATCGATTGTCGGCTGATGCGAAGAATCGTGTCGTATTGGTCGAAGCTGGGCCACGCGATGCGTCGTGGCTGATTCGGACGCCGGCGGCGGTTGGCGCACTCGTTAAACATCCGCTGTTCAACTGGAACTTCCTCAGCACTCCACAACGGCAGCTCTTTGGACGCCGCATTCCGCTGCCGCGCGGGCGCGTGCTGGGTGGCACTAGTTCTATCAACGGCATGGTGTACACGCGCGGTCACCCGCTTGATTTCGACGCGTGGGCTGCGGCTGGCAATACGGGCTGGAGCTATCGCGAAGTCCTACCGTATTTCCTGCGCTCCGAGGCGAACTTCTCTTATCCGGCTTCTGAATTTCACAGCAATCATGGACCGATGAGCGTCACCAGTATTCAGCCGCACAATCCGCTCGTCGACTTGTTCATCGCGGCGGCGCGCTCGTTGGGATATCCAGAGTGCGACGATTTCAACGGGTCCAGCATGGACGGCTTCGGCCCGCGTCAGGCCACGATACGCAAAGGTCGCCGCGAGTCCGCGGCAACGGCATTTCTGCACCCTGTGAGCACGCGTCCGAATCTCACAATTGTCACGGATTGTTTCGTGAACCGCGTCGTCATCGACAATCTCGTCGCCAAGGGCATCGAGCTTGTACGCGACGGCCGCACGTGTTTCATCGGCGCTGAGCGCGAAGTCATACTGAGCGCCGGAAGCTTCGGATCACCGGCACTCCTCATGCATTCCGGCGTAGGCGACGAGAATGCTTTGGCGCCTCTCGGCATTCGCGTGCAACACCACCTGCCTGCCGTCGGTCGAAATCTCGAAGATCACGTTGCCGCGACGATCATGATGCGCACCCGATCTCCCGAGTCATATGGGCTCTCGTGGCGCGCGCTGCCGCGCAACATTCGCGCCGTGTTCGAGTATCTGGTGTTTCATCGCGGTCCGATCGCCAGCAATGTATTCGAGGCGCATGGGTTCATCCGAACCGGCGCACCTGCCGCGGCTCCCGATCTGCAGATCATTTTCGTTCCGGCGCATCGCAATGCCTCCGGCTTTCCGATTCCTTTCGGCCATGGTTACGGCATCAATGTCGCGCTGTTGCATCCGAAGAGCCGCGGACAAGTGATGCTCGCGAGCGCCGATCCGCACGATCCCCCGTTAATCGATCCGAACTTTCTCAGCGCGGGCGAAGATTTGCCGCTGCTGGTTCGCGGCCTCAAGCTAGCGCGTCAGATATTGGCCACGGCGCCATTCGAGCGCCTGCGCAGTCACGAGATACAACCCGGTGCTGCGATACAAAGCGATGCTGAGTTGGCTGACTATGTGCGCCGGACGTGCGTTACCGTATTTCATCCATCCGGCACCTGCCGTATGGGGCCGGACGACAACGCAGTTGTGGATGCGCAGTTGCGCGTAAGAGGCGTGCGCAGGCTGAGAGTGGCCGATGCTTCGGTGTTCCCTTCCTTGATCTCAGGTAATACGAATGCTGCTGTGATCATGGTGGCTGAAAAGGCTTCGGATCTAGTGCTCGGCAGTTCGCCGCTCGCCGCTGAGGAATGTGATGCCCCCTACAGCGATCAGCCGCAGTTCTCGTTCATTTGAGGATACACACGTGCAGCAATTAATAAGTGAACTGCAATGTTTCGACCCGGAGATATCCGCGGCCATCGCGGGTGAGGAGCGCCGCCAAGCTGCCGGCATCGAGTTGATTCCCTCAGAAAACTACACCTATTCGGAAGTACTGGCAGCGCTCGGCTCTGTGCTCACCAACAAATATTGCGAGGGCTATCCTGGCCGCCGCTACTACGGCGGACAGCAGTATACCGACGTCATCGAAGACATTGCGCGTAAGCGCGCCTGCGCATTGTTCCGTGCGGAGCATGCCAACGTGCAGCCCTTGTCGGGCTCGCCGATGAATCAAGCGGTGTACTTTGCCGTGCTGCAGCCCGGCGATACCGTACTCGCGATGGATCTCTCGCACGGCGGGCATTTGACCCACGGTGCGCCGGTGTCGCACATGGGAAAGGTGTTCAAGTTCGTTCGCTATCGGACACAGCCGGAGAATGCAGGCGCCATCGACTTCGACGAGCTGTTGCGTATGGCGCGCAAGGTGCGGCCGAAGCTCCTGCTGTGCGGCTACTCTTCTTACCCGCGCGACTATGATTATGCATCGTTCAAGCGTATCGCTGACGATGTGGGTGCGGTGTGTATGGCTGACATCTCCCACATCGGCGGATTGGTAGCGGCGGGGCAGATGCGCAATCCGTTCGATGCACAGTTCGATATCGTCACCTGCACGACGCACAAATCGTTGCGCGGCCCAAGGGGTGGATTCATTCTTTGTCGCGAAACGTTTGCGAAGTCGATCGATGTCTCCGTGTTTCCCGGGCTGCAAGGCGGGCCCCATATGAACAACATCGCGGCGGCGGCGATCACGTTCAAAAAAGCAGCTGAAGATGAGTTCCGTATCTATGCGAAGCAGGTGTTGAGCAACGCCAAGGCGCTGGCGGCAGCGTTGTTGGCAGAGGGGGTGATGCTCGTCACGGGAGGTACGGATAATCACATGATGGTCATAGATGTGATGACGAGCTTCGGGCTCGATGGGCGCGAGGCCGAGCAGGCGCTCGATTTGGTTGGCATCACGACCAATAAGCAGATCATCCCCGACGACCCCAGGCCGCCGTTGCGCCCGAGCGGCATTCGCCTCGGTACGCCGGCATGCACGACGCGGGGCATGCGCGAACCAGAAATGCAATTACTTGCGCACTGGATAATCGGCGCTTTACGCGCGCCTGATGACAAACAACAGATCGAGGCGATTGCCGCTCAGGTGCGCGAGCTATGCTCGGGATATCCGGTTCCGGGTATCCAATTTTCGAACGGGAGTACATTGTGACTACGCCTGATATGAATGATGTGAAAGGCTACGGTGTCGTGGTGACTGGTGGCGCCAGCGGGCTCGGTCTCGGTTTTACTGAGGCGTTGTCGGAAGCAGGTGCGCGTGTGACGATGTTGGATATGAACGCCGGGCGCATTGCGCAAGAGGTCGCGCGTCTGCAGGGCGAGGGTAGGGACGTGCGAGGCGCCGTGCTCGATGTCACCGATCACGCCGCGTTGGATCGAGAGATCGATGCTGCCGCATCGCTCTACGGCCGCCTTGACGTCGTGTTTGCGAACGCGGGTATCGATCCAGGGCCAGGGTTCATTCAAGGCGGGCCGCAACGCACGAGAAACCCACAAGGCGCGCTCGAAAACTACAGCGATGAACGTTGGAATCGTGTTATCGATATCAGTCTCAACGGAGTTTTCGCGACGGCGCGCGCAGCCGCGCGACACATGCGACCACGCAAGTTCGGACGCATCATTATCACCACCTCGCTTGCTGCCTTTAAATGCGAGCCGCTCATCGGCACGGCATACATGGCAGCCAAAGCAGGTGCTATGCAGTTCATGCGTCACATTGCGCTCGAGCTAGCGGCCGACAACATCACCGTGAACGCGATTGCTCCAGGCTTTGTGGTCACCAATATCAATGACGGTAAAGGCCAGAACCCTGAAGTCCAGGCTGCGGTTGGTGCGCTGGTGCCGATGCACCGGGTGGGCATGCCAAGCGATCTGAAAGGTCTTGCACTGTTGCTTTGCTCATCGGCAGGCGCATACATCACTGGTCAGCAAATCGCGGTCGACGGTGGCTTCGGTCTGGGACTCGCCGACTGACGCGCCTATCCAAACGGTAGGTATGGGGGGATGCAGCAGCAGCTACGATGCGAGCTGCCATTCTTCTGCAAACAATACGCACCTCTGAGAAAGTAAGCATGCGAGCACCGCCGAACGTCACGACGAAGGTCTTCAACGAGGCGTTGCGCAGCTTCGAAGCTGCGGTGGGTAAATCGTGGGTGTTTACCAGCGAAGAAGACACCGCGCTGTATAAAGATGCTTACTCGCCATTCTTCGGTGAACCCGAAGAGCGCTGGGTATCTGCGGCCGTCGCGCCGGCCACGGTGGACGAAGTGCGCCAGGTGATGCGCATCGCCAACCAGCACCGTATTCCTATTTATCCAATCTCCACCGGCCGCAATCTCGGCTACGGTGGTTCGGCGCCTGTGTACTCGGGCAGTGTCGTACTCGATTTGAAGCGCATGAATCGCATTCTCGAAGTGAACGAGACCAATGCGACCTGCCTGGTGGAACCAGGCGTGAGCTATTTCGACCTCTATCGTTACATCCGCGAACACAAGCTCAAGGTGTGGATCGATTGCCCCGATCCGGGTTGGGGCAGTCTCATCGGCAATGCGCTCGATCGCGGCAATGGCTACACGATGGCGCCGTACCGCGATCACTTCGGCTCTCACTGCGGCATGGAAGTCGTGCTGGCGGATGGCGATCTGGTACGCACCGGTATGGGCGCACTTCCCGGCGCCAAAACATGGCAGCAATCGATGTATGGATTCGGGCCGTCCGTGGACGGCATCTTTTCGCAAGCCAACAGCGGAGTGGTGACCAAGATGGGCTTTTGGCTCATGGCGGAACCCGAGGCTTATTTGAGCGGCACGGTAGCAGTTGCCAAACGCGACGATCTCGAACCGTTGCTGAAGACGCTTTGTGAGCTCGTCGCGAACAACACGATGATTGCTACCACACGCCTGGGCAGTCCGCTGCAGCTGGGCAGAATGTTTGGCCTGCCGCCCGAACCGGAACACGCGGCGCTACTCGATAAGCCGGGCGTCACGGTCGCGGAACTCGAAGCGTACGGGCGAGCGAATGATCTGGCTTACTGGACTATTGATCTGAAGTTCTATGGCGGCGTCGAGGTCGTCGAAGCGCAATGGGCGTATTCGCAACGCCGCTTTGCCGCAGCCATTCCCAGTGCGAAGTTCACGCGGCACGACTTGCTGCGCTTCCCACTCACCGACGATCAGGCAGAACAGAACTTCGATAAAGCATCGCTCGGCATTCCTTCACTGCAGGCCTTCTTTGTGGGCGCGCGTTCGCCCGCTCATCCGCACGCTTCGCGCGGGCACTTTTGGTTTTCGCCCATCATTCCCTTGTCGGCCAGCGCCGTTTTCGAAGCGCAGGCCGTGTTCGACGCCGCATTCAGAGAATGGGGCGTGCGTCCGCTGTATCGCACGCTACCGCAGCTCTATCAGCCGCGAGTGTTTTATCTGCTCTTCGGCTTTGCGATCAGCGAGGACCCCGCCGTCAACCGCAAGACCCGCGAAACCATCCGCAAGATGATCAAGCTCGCGGCTGAACATGGCTGGGCGGAATATCGCACCGCCCCCGCGTTCATGGACGACATCATGGCCGTTTATTCTTATAACGATCACGCACTGCTGCGGCTGCACGAGCGCATCAAGGACGCGCTCGATCCACACGGCATCTTGTCGGCGGGTCGCTATGGAATCTGGCCCAAGCATTTGAGGAAGCAAGGCCAATGACCACCGCTAGCGTCATTCGCGTAGTCATCGTAATGGGCGTATTCATCGCCTCATCTGCACTTGCCGACGATACGGTCGCAGGCAGCGGCGAACAGATCTATCAGCGCTGGTGCACCGCATGTCATGGTGCGGGCGCGGACAAACCGGGCACGGGTGCGCTGGAATTCAAATACAAGGGCGCAGTGCCGGCCGAGCTGGAGAAGCGCGTGGATTTATCGGCCGACCTCGTCAAGTATTTCGTACGACACGGTGTGTCCATCATGCCGCCGTTTCGCAAAACCGAGATTACCGATGCAGAGCTCGACGCATTGGCTCGATACCTATCAAAGAAATAACGGCAGCGGGCGCGGCGCGTAACGAGGTCTCCGTAATGAAAGTGCAAATGTCCTTGAGTTCGCTCGTGCTGCTCACGAGCTTGTTATTCTCGATCGGTCCTTTGACCGTGGACTTGACGTTGCCTGCACTGCCCACGCTACAGGCCGCCATTGGTTCGGCGGACTTGCGCGTTGAGCTCACGCTTACCACCGTCTTCTTCGGCATGGCGCTCAGTCAGTTTGTTTTCGGCGCAATCGCGGATCGCTACGGTCGGCGTTGGCTACTCGTCGTCGCGTTGCTCGGCTATGTCGCGGGTTCGCTGGCGGCCGCGGCGGCGCACTCCATGCTTCAGTTTGCCGGTGCCAGGTTGCTGCAGGCACTGAGTTACGGCGTGGTTGTGGTGCTCGCACGGTCGATCGTCGTGGATGTGTGCGACGAGCGTAATGCTGCCCGTGTTTTTTCCGTCGCCATCATGGCCATGTCTCTCGTTGCCGTATCGGCGCCGTTTGCCGGCGGCCAGCTTCTCGAGCGATTCGGGTGGCAGTCTGCGTTTTACACGATGGTTACGGCGGGCCTGCTCGGAGTGTTGTGCACGCTGCTGTTATTACCGGAGACAGCTTCGAAACAACGTCAATCCGCAGGCCTTGCCAACGCAGTGAGTGCCTACCGCAGGCTGCTCGGCAACAGGCGGTTCGTCACCTTTGCGGCGATAGGAGCATGCGCGATTGCACTCCAATTCAGTTACAACACGGGCGCACCCGCAGTCTTCATTCAGCACTACGGACTCACACCGAGCCATGCGGGCCTGTTGTTGAGCATCATCGCCCTCAGCATGGCATTTGCGGCTCCAGTGAATGCACTGTTGCTGAAGTGGTTCGTGCCTGAGCGCTTGATGCGTGCTGCGGTCATCGTAAGCGTGCTCGCGAGTTTTGCCTTGCTCGGCGTCGTATTTACAGATGCAGGCACAACGGCATTCACTGCCGTCTTGTTCGTGCTGATTGCGGTACCTGGTTTCGTCGGCGGCAACTCAATGGCCGGCGCAATCTCGTCGGCTGGCAGTCAAGCAGGCGCGGCTTCGGGGCTCGTGGGCGTCATGCAATTCGTGCTGGGTACGATCGGCAGCGCGTGCATCGGTGCGTTTGGAGATGCGAGCGGTCGCGTGATGGCAATCGTCTTGGTGCTGCTCAGTCTAGGCGCACTCGCAATGACGATGCGTGCTCAGGGCTCGCACGAGGCAGCGAGCGAGCGCATGACGAATGCGTGAGCGGCGCGGATAATTACCGCTTCTGGTGCGACAGGTAGGCAGCCAGCGCATCGAGCTCCGCATCGGTGATTTCAGTCTTGCGAAATGGCGCCATCATAAAAACGCCATTGCGCACGAAGTACTTTACGGTGGCCGGGTTGAGATCGCGCCGCTGCTCGAGCAACGCAGGGACGGTACCTTGATATTTGGCGTCGAGGCCGAGCGTGCCAGGCTTGTCGGGACCGGGTCCGTGGCAGGACCAGCACCACTGATCGAACACGCGCTTGCCTGCCAACGCAGCGCTATCCGCATGCGCTGTCGCCACGAGCAGCGAACCGATGACGCAATATGACCACTTGTTCATTGCGTGTTCTTCCGCAAGTGTTTGGGCCAGATGCCGTAACGGCCTGCCGAGAGTATTCCATTCGGATCGAGAGCGTCTTTGACGCGCTCACACGTTCTGCGCAGCGCATGATCGTTGAACGAATAAACATCCATGATGCTGTCCATGAACGCCGGGGCGGTGCGGTATTCTCCCCAGCCATGATCAGCGGCCAGTTTGATCATGCGTTGGAACGTCTCGCGATTTTTGCGATTGATCTCTGGGTCGCGCGTGATCGGAAAGCCGTAGATCTGAAAGAACGTGCGCTCGTGATAGAGCTGGGGCAGCGGCAGACCGAGCGGATTCACTCCCCATTCCTTGAACGCCGCGCGAAACACCCGGTCGCATTCGTGGATCGCTTCTGCCGACATGGGGATGATCGGCGAGAACCAGATATGACCTTGGCTTGGACTTGGATTCACCGGCGAGCGTCCGCCCATGGAAAACGCTTCCAAACTCGGGATGCCGAGTGGCGCCTTGTCCATGATTGCTTCGGCCGCTGCATCGCTCAATGGAAATTCGTAGAAGTCGCCGTCGCGGAATTTCGCGCCTGGGATGGCGCTGAACTTCTCTTGCGCATACTCCCATTGCGCCGCGGTCAACTTTGCGGAGCCATAGAAGCGCAAGATCACGGACCAGTACGGCGTATCGGTTTGCTGCGCGTACGCTTCGAGTTCTGCCACCGTCGGTCCGCCTGGTTTTGCGCGCAATTCGATCAGTTCCGGCGCCGGTGGAGGTGCCTTAAAAGCGCCATACAACAGCGGGCTTTCTACTCGCGTCATCGCAGTCATGATCTTGGCGGCTTCGAGGTAGGCGAGGATGTCGACCAGCTTGAACAGATCGGCGTACTTGTAAACGCAAACGGTGCCGGAGCGGAACGCGTCCGGTTGCGGCATCAGCCAGAAGCCCATTTTCGTCACGACGCCGAGATTCGACTGCGAGAACAGGCCGTCGAGGTAGGGGCCGAAGCCATACTTGAATTGCTGCCATGTTTTGGCGCCGGGGAGTGCGCCCATACCGGTGCGTACCAGATCGCCATCCGCCAGCACGACTTCCATGCCGCAGTGAGAGCCGAAGTGGTCGCGGTACGGCGCCATCGTGTAACCATTGCCGCGATCGAGCGCATTGCCGATGAGACTGCCCCAACCCGGATCGGGGCAATCGATCCACACCTTGAGCTTGTGTTCGCGGATGTAACGGTACAGGTCGAAATAGCTCACGCCTGGTTCCACCAGGCAGGTCGCATTGGTCTCGTTCACTTCGAGAATGCGATTCATGCGCTTCAAATCGAGCACGACACTGCCCGAGTACACAGGCGCCGATCCACCGTAGCCCAGATTGCGGCCGGTGGAGATTGGATAGATAGGAATACGGTGCTGGTTGGCGATGCGCATCACCTGGCGCACTTCGTCCACCGTGGCCGGCGCGACGGCCGCAGATACCCAGCGCTCTTCGGGTTCACCGAAGAACGGTGAGTAAGCATCTTTATAGAGCGCGGTGTCTTCTTCGCTGGTAAACACCCACGATTTACCCACCGCAGCTTCGAAGCTGCGCAACGCCTCGTTGAAGACCTTCGTCGTGACGTTCGGCGGTACTCGCATGGATCTATGCTCGATGGGGCAATGCAATCAACCACGAAACGAGCGTATCGTTCAAACGCTGTTCGCGCGCGACGTTCTGCGCGATGGTCGTCGTTGTGAATAAGCGCGGCGTGCTCGGAAAGGTGAGTAAGGCATCAGCCACGGTGGCAGGCCATGCAGTTGTTGTCTTGCAGCCATAGTCCATGCAGCTGACGACCTCTGAAGGGCCGTATATCGAATGCTCGATGACTTCATGGTTGCGCATGCGGTGTTCCGCGCGCGTAACGACGCGCATGCCGTGGTCCCGCGCAAGCTGCTCGAGGCAGAACAGAGCCTCCGGCGTAGTCAGGCCCGCAATTGCGAGCGGGGTGTGACGCCAGCGAGGCTCGAGATCATGAAACCACAACGAGGTGATATCGCTGGAGCCGACGTGGACATTCGCGCCGCGGGCGGCCGCATGCTGGGCGAATGCCGTGCTCAGCTCGAAGTTTTCGTCGGCGATAATTTTATACAGAGGCAGGATCGACGCCTGACCGAACGTGAAGTTGGGCAGCATCATTGAGCTCGCGGCAACCACAGACGTCGTGCGGCAGAAGTCTCGGCGGGTCAGCATCTAGATACCTCGACTTCGCAGTTAGAGCGGTGCGCGCACATCCAGATTTTCGAGAATCGTGACTTCGATCGGTTGTGCGAGTAGGGGCATGATGTTGGCACGATACTCGAGATAGTGCTTGGTCGCACGATGCGCCTCCAACGCTACCGTGTCGCGATAACGTTCCAACAACACATAGATCCGTTGGTCCGCAACGGTGGATTGAAACAGATCGTACCGCTCGCAGCCGGGCTCCTGCCGCGTGTCGCGAACCATACCGCGCAGGATACGTTCCACTGCCTCGGCGCTGCCGTCCTTGGGGAAAAAGCGAACCACCACCAGATTAGCCATAGCTTAAGACCTCCCGTAGATGGCCCATGATTGCAGGAACCATCCTGCTGCCACCTATCGCCTCGATAGGTCACATGCGCGATGTCGAAAGTAAGGTTACGTCATGGCGCTCAGCGCCGTGAGTCACCGATTCGCAGCACAGGATTAGAAGCATGATCGAAAACGCTGAACAGGCTGGCATGAGCACGCAACGATTGAATCATTTGCGCGCTGTGATGCATTCCGACATCGACGCGGGCAAGTATTTCGGCGCCGTGATCATGATTGCGCGCCGCGGCCACGTGGTGCTGCACGAGGCGGTCGGTTACCGCGATGTGGAAACCAAGACGGCTATGCAGAAAGACGCGGTCTTCAGCATTTTTTCCGTATCCAAATCCTTCACCGGCGTGCTCACGCTGCAGGCGATCGAGCGCGGTCAGTTTGCGCTCACGACGAAAGTATCGGAGATCATCCCAGAGTTCTCCGGTGGCGTTCGCGAGAACATCACCTTCTACCACCTGTTGACCCACACATCCGGATTGCCGGTGATGTTTCAGCCCGACCCCAACATGTATATCGATCGCTTGGATGAGACCATCGACATCATCTGCAAGAAAGTCCATTCCGAAGCGATGCCGGGCGAGGTTGCGACGTATGCGCCCATGGTCGCTCATGCATTGATGGGAGAAGCGATACGGCGCACGGACGCGAAAGGGCGCCGCTTCCGCGACATCATGCAGGAGGAACTGCTGGACCCACTCAAAATGACGAGCACGGCGGTCGGATTGCGCGCCGATTTACGGGCACGTCACATCAAGCCGCAGTGGCTGTTCGACAAGGGCGCATTGCGACACCTTGGCCACAGCAACTACGGCACCGACGGCGCGTTCGAAGAGGAGGACGCTGAAATGCCATGGGTGGGCATCGCATCCACGGCGGACGGTGTATTTCGACTCGCAGAGATGTTGCGCCGGGGTGGCGAGCTTGATGGCGAACGCATCCTGTCACCGGTTACGGTGCAGCAGATGCTGATCAATCGCACGGGTCTGAAGATCAACCAGCTGTACGGCAAGAATGCCATCGCGCGCAACTGGGAACCCGCACCCGCGTATCTCGGCCTCGGCGTCGGTTTGCGGGGCGACGCGATTTGCCATCACCAGTTCGGCACATTTACTTCGCCCACGACGTTCGGGCAGCACGGGCAGGGCAGCATGCTGTATTGGGTTGATCCCGTGAGAGAAGTGACGTTTGTCTGCTTGTCGCACGGCGTGCTTCCCGAAGGTGCGAACGTCGAACGCTTCCAAAAGTACTCGGATATCACGATCACGGCCGTGATCTAGGCGCGCTGGCGGTCGGATGATTTACTTCATGAGCCCAAATTGCCGGGCTCGCTGTGCCGCGAGAAAACGGTCGCGCACACCGACTTTGTCGAAGATCTGCTGCAGATACCATTTCACCGAGCCCTCGGTGAGTCCGAGCTTATCGCCAATCTGCTGATTCGGCATGCCGGTTGCTGCGAGCTTGAGGATCTGGAGCTCACGCGATGACATTTTGCCGCAAGGTGCCGCAGCCTTGTCCTGCTGCTCATGGCCGCTTGCCGGGGGCATCTTGAACTCGCGCGCAAACGCGTCCATGAGCTGCTGTATGAACGGCTCATTCGGGTCGCGCACTCGATTCTGCACGCTCGCGATCTGAGCCAGCAGCTGACCAATGGGTTCTCCCTCATCAAGGAAGGGTCGCAATAGATACGGCTCGCTAGCTTTGGCGATGGCTTGTGACAACGCACGCTGCGCCGCAAGTCGATCGCCTGACAACAACAACAGTTGCGCGATCAGAAGATCCCAGCGGACCAACTCGTACACCGCGTTCGCGTTGGCCACGATGCCGCGCCACATGCGCGCAACGCGCAGTGCATCGGTGATCCGGTCATTTGCAGCCGCGACGCGGCACCACATGTTCGCAATGCTTGCATCGAGTCGCCTGGTGCCCCTATTGCCGTGCTGTGCTTCCGCATATTTGGGCTTGTACAAGCCCGTCGAGCGTGCGAGTTTGGTTGCATCTTCGGGGTAGCCACTACGCAGCAGCAAGATCACGTGCTCGACCGCCATGCTAATTTCAAGACGACTGAGGTCATGCTCGATGGCGAAACTTGTTCCATGCTCGAGCACTCGCAAGGCGCCTGCGCGATCACCACTCAAGCTGAGCAGCCGCGCCTGCAGCGACCAGCCGATGACGAGCTGATCCACGAAACCGATGGTATTGGCAGGCAAATAACGCTCCAACAGATCCGCTGCCAATTGCGTTTCGTTGCGTTCGTAATGGACTTGACTGAGTGGGATGGCGGCCACAGCGCCGAGCGGTGCCCCGCGTCCTGCCAACTCTTCTGCAATTTGCAATCCATGTGAAAGTATTGCGAGCGCCTTCTCGGTGCGTCCGGCGAGCAGATACGAAGGGCCGCTGATAGCGGCCTGAAACACGACGTTGTAGTGAACGTCCGCGCTCTCGATGGCGGCGCGCGCGAGCTCAGCAAGACGATCGACGCGTGCTAGATTGTATTGTTCGCGTTCCGCAAATTGCCGCGAGTTGTAGAAGCTCGCGAGTATGTATGGATCATTCAGGGAGTGGATTTCGGTTTCGAGCGCCAGGCATTTTCGATGTAGCGTCTCGATGTCGTAGGTAGCATGAGCCAGTTGGCCTTCGCGGTGTTGAATCAGGCACTTCAGTCGGCGAAGCTCCTCTGCGGCACACTTGCCGCTCAGCTCCATCTCTTCCAGCCGAGCCTGACTGACCGCAAGCAGATTGCGCGCTTCGCTGACGTGCCACTGCATGCAGAGACGCCACGCCACCGCCAGCATGATGCGCGGGTGCAGGCTCTGAATGTGCGGCGGAATGCGGGCCGCAAGCCGCTGGAACACCTCTTGCTGTCCCGCGCGCCACATCGCATCGCAGCTCACTTCCAGTATTTCCGCGGCGCGCAGCGGATTGCTGGCTCGCATTGCGTACTCGAATCCTTCGATGTGGTAGCCGGCTTCGACGAGCCAATCGGCAGCTGCCAACAATATGCGGTTGCGCTCTCCGGGCAACGCATCGTCCAGCTCGCGCGCGAGGTATTCCGCGAACAGATGATGGTATCGATACCACGTACGCGTCTGATCGAGCGGTACGATGAACAGTCCGGTGCGCTCGCATTCATCAAGCAACCGTCGACTGCCGGTCATTTGCAGCACGCGATCGCACAGGGCGGGGCAGAAGCGATCCAGCAGCGAGGTGCGCAGCAAGAAATCGCGCAGCTCCGGGCTTTGTCGCTGTAGCACGTCTTCTGCGAAAAAATCGGCAATCTGTCGGCGCTCACCCGTTGGTTGCTCGAGCAAACGCGCCTGATCGGGATAGTCCCGCAACGACAAGCTGAGCAGCTTGATACCTACGATCCAACCTTCGGTACGCTCCTGTAGTAATCGGACTTGTTGATCCGAGAGATTGGCGTGACCTTCGGTCTCGAGAAACGTGGCCGCTTCTTCCGCTAGAAATCGCAAATCGTCCGCTCCGAGTTCGAACACGTGACCCAGTGCGCGCGCGCGTCCAAGCGGAATGCCGATGTCTTCTCGGGTCGCCATGACGATGTGGAAATTCGGTGGCGCGGCTTCGAGCAACAATTGCAGGCAGTTGAGTGCTTCACTCTTGCGCAAATGATGTGCATCGTCGATGCACAACACGCACTTTTGACGAGTTTCCAGCAGGTGATTGGCAACTGCTTTGACCAGCACCTGCCACGAATAGTATTTCTCGTGCGTCAACGTATGCTTAACGCGGGGTTCGACCGGTATCGCAGCTTCTTCGAACGCCTGCACTAGACAATCGACGAATGCGTTCGGCTCGAGATCGGTCGGCTCCACCGAGAACCAAGCCGCCCGCGTGCCTTGCTCGGTCAACCAATGTGCCCACTGTTGCATCAGAATGGATTTGCCGTAACCGGCTGGCGCTTGGATCACGCTGAGACGAGCGTCCTGTTGAGCTTGCAGGCGTTTCATCAACCGGTCACGGTCGATGAGGCCGCGTGCGTGACGCGGCATCCGCAATTTGATGCGGCTATAGGTTTTGAAGCTGTCGCGTGTCGATGTCGGGCGGGTGGGCATCACGGTAATTTGCACCCTGTTCTCAGAATTCACAAGAAGCGCGATCTGCTATTTACATGTGCCGCATGCCACTATGCGCTGCAACGAAGAACCCGCTATTCGGGGAATACGATGGTTCGATTGCCGTTCAGAATGATGCGATCTTCTATGTGATAGCGCACCGCGCGCGCAAGCACGCGCCGCTCGATGTCGCGGCCTTTGCGGGCAAGATCCTGTGGCGTGTCGCGGTGACTGATGCGTTCGACATCCTGTTCGATGATGGGCCCCTCATCCAAATCGGCCGTTACATAGTGCGCTGTCGCCCCGATGATCTTTACTCCGCGAGCATGGGCCTGGTGGTAAGGCTTTGCTCCTTTGAACCCTGGCAGGAAGCTGTGGTGGATATTGATGCACCGTCCCTCGAGCTTCCGTGAGAACTCGTTGGAGAGGATTTGCATGTAGCGAGCTAGGACCACCAGCTCGGTCTCTGTTTCTTGAATGAGCTGGGCGATCTGGGCTTCCTGCTGTGATTTCGCCTCCGGCGATACCGGCAGATAGTGGAAGGGGACGTCGCCGAGTTGCAGGTGCTCGTAGGTATCACGCGGATGGTTGGAGACGACGCCGACCACGTTCATTGCTAATTCGCCGGAGCGCCAGCGATACAGCAGATCCGCGAGACAATGATCGAACTTGGATGCCAGCAACAACACGCGGCGCTCGCGCTCACGGTGCTCGATCGACCACTTCATCTGAAAGCGCCTGGCGACCAGCTCGAAGGAACCGCGGATTGCCGCGAGCGAGGGTGCGTTGTCGGCCGCAGTGAAAACGACACGTGAGAAGAACAGTTCGGATTGAGTGTCGTCGAACTGCTGTGCATCGACAATGTCGAAGCCGCTATCGAACAATACGCCCGAAACGGCAGCGACGATTCCGGGTCGATTGGGGCAGATGAGTCGCAGGACGAATGTATCCGATGGCATAAGAGACCATTTTTCTAACTGTGACGATCGATATCACGAACAGTAGCATCGGCATCACGATCGTTGACCTATCGCCAGGGTAGGTTGCATTCGGTGCCTTACTCGGTTCCACGTACGCTCACTGCCAAGTAAAGACAATGTGTTCATCTGGAGCGACTTGGCGCAAATGCCGCTCCAGAACATCTTTCATTCTGGACAGGGACGTTTCATCGGCGCCATCAAGCTCGAATTCCAAAGACGTGTCCGCCGCTACCACCCCGCAATTACCGTGTGGAAAGGCGATCCGTGCAGAGCCATCGCGCAACTCTATGACGAGTTTGTGAGCGAGATGTTTGCATAACCGAGACAGATATCGATTGGGAGTGGAGATGGTCACGCTCGCGACTGAGTGCAGCATGGTGGAAGCCCTGCCTATAAGTGAAGGTGTGATGAAGAAAACGAATGAAGATGTGGTAATAGGCAATGCCGACTGGGTGGTCAACTATCTCCGCGATAGCGCCGCCAACCGCAGAGATAGGTCCTTTTCCCGGGTACCTTGTCAGGATCGCCTGCAAAGAAACCTAGATAGAGCCGCCTTCAAATGAATTCGCACGGGTCGAGTGTTTCGCCGCAGGGTTTGTGTGCCGAGCGATTGCAATATCTCAAGGAGGCTATCGCCGGTGATATCGCGCGCAAGCGTTATACGGGCGCCGTGGTGCTGGTTGCGCGCCAAGGTAAAGTGGGTTTGCACGAAGCGATCGGGCATGCGCGCAGAGACAATCCGGATCCCTTGCGCCAAGATGCCGTGTTCAATCTGCTGTCGCTCACCAAAGGGTTCACCAACGTTCTGGTGTTCCGAGCGATTGAGCGCGGCCAGCTCGCACTCACCACCAAAGTATCGTCGGTGATTCCGGAATTCGGCGGGCGACCTCGTGAGCTCATCACAGTCGCGGATTTGCTGACGCACTTCACGGGATTGCCGGGCGTGTTCACTCCGCGTCCGGGGATGTGTATCGATCGCCTGGATGAAGTGATCGAAGCGATTTGCAAATTCGTTCACGCGACGGAGATGCCTGGCGTACGCGTTGACTATTCGCCCATGGTTGCTCATGCATTGTTAGGCGAAATGGTGCGCCGTTCGGATCCCGCAGGTCGCTCGTTCCGCAACATCATGACCGAAGACGTGCTGGTGCCGTTGGGTCTCAAGGACACCGCAGTCGGAGTGCGTGGCGATCTGAAGACACGCCACGTTGTACCGGAGTTTCCTGCGATGTTTCCGGCAACACATCCAGGCCACGGCAATCTCGGTCCGCACAGCGCGCTGTTGCAAGAAGACTCGGAGATGCCGTGGGTCGGCATGGTCTCGACGGCATACGACGTGTTTCGATTTGCGGAGATGCTGCGCCGCTGCGGCGAGCTTGACGGCCATCGCATCGTTGGGCCGAGGATCTTGGAAGTTGCTACGCGCAACTGGACTGGCGAGCAGCCGAATCAGCTGTACAAGGGAATCGCTCTAGCGCGCGGCTGGAAGCCGTTCCCTGCGTACCTCGGCTTTGGTTTCACGCTGCGTGGTGATGTGATCTGCCAACATCAGTTCGGCACACTGACATCGTCGCGCACGTTCGGCAGCCACGGCGCCGGCAGCACTTTGTTTTGGGTGGATCCTGAGGTGGACATGACATTCGTCTGTCTGACCGCAGGCCTGCTCGATGAGGGCGACAATATCGAGCGGTTCCAGCGCTTATCCGATATAGCAAGGTCCGCAGCACTTTAGCTGGAGACTAGACGGTCGATGAAAGAGCTCAACGGCAAGACTGCGTTCATCACCGGCGGCGCGAGTGGCTTGGGTTTGGGCATCGGGGAAGCACTTCTCGATGCCGGCATGCGAGTCGTCGTGACCGATTTCATGCCGCAGCATCTCGACGAGGCGAAAGCTCGCCTGCGTTCATACGGCGATAAGGTGCGCTTCATCAGCCTCGATGTACGTGACCGTGCAGCTTTTGCCGCCGCCGCGGATGAAGCCGAGCAGATGTTCGGCAAGGTCCATGTCGTTTGTAACAATGCCGGTGTGGGATCCGACACGCCCATGCTGGATGCACCGGCGGCCGAATGGGATCGGCTGTTCGGAGTAAACGTGGGCGGCGTCATCAACGGCATCCTGACATTCGTGCCTCGCCTGCGGGTGCTGGGTGAGCCGGGGCACATCGTGAATACCGCTTCGATGGCCGCGATCATCCCGTTGGCGCAGACCGGCATCTATACAGGGACCAAGTACGCCATTCGCGGCATCTCCGATGCCCTGCGGTTGAACCTCGCGCCGCATGGCATCGGTGTTTCGACTCTGTGTCCCGGGCTCGTCAACTCACGCATATTCGATGTAGGTCGCTATCGTCCCGCTAATCTGCCGACGCAAGCTGCAGCAGCACCGAGTCTCGGCGAGGAGATGTTGAAACAACTGGCGAGTGTGGCGATGGATCCGCTCGAAGTAGGTCGGCGCGTCGTCGCCGGCATTCGTGACAACCGCGCCTACATCATCACCCATGCGGAATTTTTAGACGAAGCGCGCGAAGAGTTCGACGCAGTGCTGGCGGCCTTTCCGCGCGATGAAGCCATCGATCCTGCTCGCTTGTCTTTCGAACGCCAAGGGCGTGCCGCGCGCGATCAGTTGCGGGCTGCAGCTGCAGCCAACACTATGGGTAGCTGAGATCTCAGGTGGATGTGCCGAGGTCGACGCGGCGATTGTCCTTTTTGTACGGCGCCGGTGCGACCGTCGCACGAATCTTCTTTTGCCGCGTGCCGGGGTTGCCCCACAGCACGAATACTTGTGTGCCGGGTGTGAGATGAGCCGTGTCGATGAAGGCGAGCGTGAGGATCTTACGGAAATAGAGGCTGTAGCCCGGAACCGAGGAGATGCCGATGATGCGGCCGTCGGCATCGAGCACGGCGTCAGCCCACGCGATCCAGCGTTCCTGATGGGGAATGTCCATGAATTCATACGGCGTGTCTTGTTCGAATAGTGAAGCGTAAATGTCGATCATGTCCGCGCTGTTGAATTCGAGAGTGACGCGCCCGCGCCGCGGATTCGGCGCCTCCTTTTCAAGTGCGGCGCGACCCGTGAATTCGTGATCGAATTTCACACTCTTTCCCCATCCGAGTTCGAACGGCGATAAAAGATAATCGGCAATGTCCTTGCCTTCGAAGCTGCCGCGCAGCGCGGGCCTGAAGGAACCGAGATCGAAGTATTTTTGCGTATGCTCGGCGTAGCCCTGAGTCTCGGGGCCGAATACATCTTTCAGGAAGTGCCAGAACCCGGTCGGAAACGCCGCTTCCAGATGATTGATCATTGCCGTACGGCGCCCGAGCCGCCGGATGCCGTGTTTGGCGCCCACCGCGAGGATCGCGTCATAGACCGCAGTGGCATCCGTGCTCCAGCCGTGCAACTCAAACCCGATCTCGCCCGCCATGCCCTGGCGCAACGCATACACTTCCTTGCCCGCGATCGTGATCTTGCGAAAGTGCATGAAGCGGATATCGCTGAGGCTCTCGCCTGCCGCTGCTTCGCATACTGCGAGCGCGTTGGGTCCAGATACTTGGAACTGAAAGGTAAGCGTGGAGATTTGTTTCCAGGATGCGTTGTATCCGCCGCGGTCCAACAAGTAGCTGCACCACATTGCCGGGCTTGATTGCGTGCGGAATGTGTCGTCGGACATGCGCATCAACACACCTTCCGCCACGACCTTGCCGCGCGATGTGCACTGTACGATGTGCTTTGCCTGCCCGATGTCGAACTTGGCGAAGCTGTTGACACTCGTATCCGAGAACAGCTTCAGCGCTTCGGGCCCGCTGATCTCGATGTCGGTGAGAAACGACCAATCGCCTATGTAGCAGGTGTTCTTCCATGACATCTGTTCGTCTTGCCAGCCGCTGTATTCGGGCCCACCCCAGCCGAGGTTATAGCCTGGCTCGACGTTACGCAGGAAATTGATCACTTCTCTCGACATGATTGAATCCTTTTCTGCAAATGTTCTAGTTGCGCAGAGTAAGTTGCAGCACTACCGTGCGCGGGGAGCTCACGGTGCCGGCAAGATCGGCTCCTCCCGTTGGGCCGTTCGTTCCAGTGCCGAAGCCCGTGAACGATTGGCCACCCAAGCTGAGGTGTGTTCTACCATTCGAAAATCCGTATGGCATGCATCGCAAATAGAATGAGTTCTGTTGGAGATTCTTGCATCCGGTGACGCAACTCCACCTATCCGCACGATAGGCTCGCCTCTGTGGCGTGCTTGATACTCTGAACTCACCCAGCGGACAGTATGGACGATGCTCGTTTATGCATTCACCAGCTACGTTGTGGCGCTGACGAAGAAGTCGCCCGAGCTGGCCCTTATGCACTTTGAATCAAAATACGAGAGATGCGCGCTGTCGGGTACGCGCTGCCCGATAGAGGAGAGTCCGAAATGAGCAATCGATTTACAGGCAAAGTGGTCATCGTGACGGGCGGCGGCGGAGGCATGGGCCGCGCCACATCGCTCGCATTTGCGCGTGAGGGTGCTCAGGTTCTGGTCGCCGATCTCAGCGAGGATGCCGCGAAGGAAACAGTGGCGCAGCTGCGGGCGAACGGCGGCGTGGGAGAAGCTGTGGCCGTCGATGTGAGCTCGGAAAAATCGGTACAGGCGATGGTGGCTCGCGCGATCTCGAGGTTCGGCAGACTCGACATCGCATTCAACAACGCAGGCATTCACATCATCGGAACGCCGCTCGCCGAGCTCGACGAAACGGCGTGGGACAGGGTGATCAACACGAATCTCAAAGGCGTCTTCTTGTGCATGAAGCATGAGATTCCCGAGATGATCAAAGCGGGCGGCGGTGCGATCATCAACACCTCTTCGATCGGCGGTGTCGTCGCAACTCCCGGCATCGCCGCTTACGCCGCCTCCAAGCACGGCGTGGTCGGCATCACGCGTGCGGCGGCGCTCGATTACATCTCGAAAGGTATCCGCATCAACTGCGTGCTGCCGGGCGCAACATACACGTCGATGCTGAAAGACTGGCTGCAAGACCCGGCAGCAGCGGAAGGCATCAAGAAGCAGCATCCGATCGGCCGATGGGCAGAACCCAGTGAGATCGCGAGTGCAGTACTGTTTCTCGCATCCAATGAGGCCTCGTTCATCGTCGGGCATCCGTTGCTGGTCGACGGCGGTATCACTGCAACCTAAGCGAAGAGAAGACGATTAACGTTGAGAGAGGTTTACACGCTATGACGCTTCCGCAGCTCCCAGATCTTCGGGGACTTCCGTACTACAACGAGGCGGCCACGTACTGGGTCTACGCCAATCGACTCTGGGCCTGGGAATTCGCGGGCTGGAAGACCGAGAGCATGTCGTGGAAGACGGGCTGCTATATCCACGGCGGCTTGTCCGACAATCAAATTAATTTCAGTGGTCCGGATGTCATTCCGTTCTTCGAGTCACTGTGCGTCAACAGCTTCAAGAAGTTCTCGATCGGCGCAATGAAACACGCGGTCATGTGTACGCCGAATGGCCTCATTGCGACGCACGGAATTCTGCAACGCAATGACGAACAAGACCTGCGCTTCTACGCCGGAGGGCCCTGGCCCGCGTTTCACGCGCTCAGTTCGAAGTTTCGCGTCAACGTGGAGTTCCCGCGATGCTATCTCTTTCAAGTGGCTGGACCGACTTCACTGCAGACGCTCGAACGCGCGGCCGACGAAAGTCTTGGCGATATTCGCTTCCTTCGATTCCGACCCGCAACAATCGCCGGCAAGAAAGTCGAAATCGGTCGCATCGGCATGTCAGGGAATCTGGCTTACGAAGTGCGCGGGCCGATAGAAGAAGGAGCGGAAGTCTATGACGCTATCTTTCGCGCAGGCCAAGGTCTTGGAATTCAAAGGCTCGGCTGGCGCACTTATCTGGTCAACCATGTGGAAGGTGGCTTCCCGCAAATTTTTTGGACATTTTTCCCGGCGATGCTCGAATACCCGGGCTACACCGCGTTCTCGGGCAACAACTTCCCGCGGCACAGTGTCACGGGCAGCGTCGACCCTGCGGATATGCGAGCGCGGTATAGGACGCCGATAGAAGTAGGCTGGTCCTCTACCGTGCGACTGGATCATGAATTCATGGGCCGCGGTCCCATCGAGAAGGAACTGGCGAATCCTTCACGCACCGTGGCAACTCTGCGCTGGAATCCGGACGATGTGGTCGACATCTACCGTTCTTTGTTGCAACCCGGAGAAGAATTCAAAACGTTGGATCTGCCCACTTCGCCGGCTTGGAGTACGAACGGCTGGCTGGCGCACGCGGATCATCTCGTCAAGAACGATAAACGCGTGGGCTACTCCTCCGGCACCGTTTACAGCTACTTCTTCCGCGAGGTTATTTCGATGGCCTGTATCGACGTCGAGCAGGCCACCATCGGAAATGAAGTGATCATCGAATGGGGCGACCACGGCAAGCGCATAAAAAAGGTGCGGGCAACGGTTGAACGCTTTCCGTACTTGACTGAAGGTCGTAACGACAAAGTGGATACGAGTCAGCAGGGGTGAGGGCGCTACAGCAAATGGCCATAGTTTCTCGGCAGGGTGACAGTATTGGAAGGCCGTCAATTTAACGAAAAGGTTCAAATTCATTCGTTCCGACAATTGGCCATGCAGCGACGACGGCACTGTACTACGCTAAAAATATAACATAATATACATTATGCGAAGTGATGGTGTAATGGCTATTTAGAAAGGTCGTGTTCTAGCTAGATACAGATGTCGTGTTCCGGACGTATGACCAGGCTCTTTCCGATATCCATCGGTAGCTTGGAGATGCGCACATGGAGCTAACACGACACATGCGTGATCTTGAACGCTGTCGGCCTGTGGACTCCACGCAAGCTCAGACCACCGAAGATTCAACAGCCACGGCTGCGCCGTGCTTGCATCGGCGAGCTCATACAGATCGATGGTTGTGAGCATCACTGGTTCGAAGATCGCGGGCCAGCATGTACTGCATTGGTTTACATCGATGATGCAACCGGCCGTCTATAAATCCAGGATCGAGGAAGAAGGCGCCACAAAGCGGACATTTCAACTTAGCCAGCAGGCGGAAATCTCAACTTGGCTCAAGCAAACACATGGGGATTCAAATGAAGCAAACCAAGCTGCTGATGATGAATGGCCGGGACGGTGGCACAACTTCCACTGCTGCGCTGTACAAAAGCCTTACCGGCGTGGCGCTGTTGCTTGCTTCCGGGCCGCTGAAAATCGTCAGTGGCTGTATCAAAAGGGGGACGTATGAAACGGTTACGAATCCATGGGGTGATTTTTAAGCCGCGCCGTTACTGACTGAAGACAAAATGCGCAACGCCTCATTGACTCAGATGCCGCGAATTGGGCGAACTTAATGCAAGTGAGTCATTCGCGGTTAACGTTGTACGTAGCAGATTAACTTTTATCCGATGGCACGCTTCATCCGGCGTTTGGGACGCTCATGAAGATCTTTCGAAACATTGAAGACTTTCCGATTGGGACATCGCACTTTGGTGGATTAACCCACCTGGATGGCTGAGCAGTCGGCGACGATGCGATGTGGCAGGCAGCATTCGTTCCGGGCGCGTCATTGAAGTGCTCCTAGATAACAAGCAGCGTGAATTGGTTGGTCAAGAATACGAGCCGCTTGTTTCTTCGGATCGATGTACTTGACGCGACGTAGCGGAACGGGAAAGCTTTGTGAGAGTAGAAGCCACTTGAGATTACCGTTTTGATCGCAGATCAGGCCGGTCGCTTGATTCGCCGGATGCGAATAACATGGCTGCTGATCAAGCTGCACCACCACCGGCCGCTCGGCCAACTCCAACAGACTAAAACCCTGGAGCACTGATAGATGTTCAAACCCGCATTTGGCCCGTTTCACCAAGTTGCATGGATTACCAACGATATGGACCGCAGCCTTGCCCTGTACCGCGATGTGTATGGCATCCCATCTTTCTTCGTAATGGATCAGGAATTTGATGCGCGAGTAGGCACTGCACACGGCAAAATGAAACTGCGCATCGCCCTTGCGAACGTCGACAATGTTCAACTGGAGCTAATAGAGCCGCACAGTCCGGGTATTGATAGCATTTATCGCGATGTCTTACCCAAAGATGGTCACTATGCCAATGTCTTTCACCATGTGTGCGTCAAGGTAAGCGGCACCCTGCAAGATTGGGAAACGCATCTGGCCGGATTGCACCGTGATCGCAACGTTTACTATGAAGGCGATATCGGACCGGGTGCGCGCTTCGTGTACACCGACGAGCGTCCTTTCATCGGCCACTACATCGAACACGTATGGTTTGGCCCTGAAATTGAACAGCAGATGAAGGCAGCCGTGCCCACCTTCCATCTCTAGTTGCGATCCGTAGCGACACCCGACTACTGCCAGCCACAGGAGAGAACATGAACAGCATTGACGAGCTGCTAGCCATCAAGGCCATTGAGCGCACCAAGGCACGCTACTGCCGCTTTCTGGATACAAAAAACTGGACAGCATGGGGTATGTTGTTCACCGCTGACGCCACTCTTGACGTCAGCGAAGACGCGGCACCCGGCCAACACCTGGCGCAAGGGCGGATGAATATTGTCGAATTTGTGCGCAAGTCAGTTGCTGATGCACGCACCGCACACCAGGTACATGCCCCTGAAATAGAATTTCAATCCCCCACTTCCGCACGGGTTATCTGGGCCATGCACGACTACCTGACCTGGCCCCAAGACGGCCTGAGACCCGTTGCAGACATGCATACTCTGCAAGGTTTTGGCCATTACCACGAGACCTACCTCATTGAAGATGGCGAGTGGCGCATTGCTACCATCAAACTGACGCGGCTGCAGCGAATCATCAACTGACTGTCTGTATGGCAAGTTACCCACTTGCGTCGATAGCCATTATCGATTTATCACGGCGCGCTATTAAGTTTGTCCCGCATACTTATTCAAGATACGCCGCATGCTGGCGGTTTCCTGCTTCTTGCGAGGATTATAGAACGGTGACAGCACACGTAGCAGTCGTGGCAATGTAGCGCGGCTGATCATGTTCTTTGCGGCGCGCTGGCGCTGTCTGGATTGTTTCAACTCCGCGTCCGTCATAGCGGCACGATCCTTGGCAAGCAATGCGGCTTCACAGCGCGCGAGATAGCCATTGATATGGCGCACTGCATAAAAGAACGCCCATACGCGGTAGAAATATCCATTTGCAACGGCCTGCCACCAGCCTTTGGCATACAACGCTTTGAAAGCGTCAAAACAAACCGTGCGATGCTCGAATTCTTCGGCCAGATGCCAGCGCCACAATTCCGCCGCATAGGCATCCGCGCCTTCCAGCAATTCATCGATGTCGCCGCGGAACCACAGCTCTGCCGCCGCACAGCCGAGCGCTTCGAAGCCTTCGCAATAGGCCAGGTTGAATTTCAGGGAACGCTTGGCCACGAAAGCGGCGTAGTCCGCCGCATATTCGGCTTCAATGGGCTTCAAGGCGTCGTAGCCCGCTTCATACATGCAGTTGTTGAACGCCACGTGCTGCTTGTTGTGCTGCACCTCCTGACGAATGAACATCTGCATTTCCTGATGCAACTGCTCATGCGACCGATCCAGCGCCTGGCGCGCACGCATCATGACCTTCACCAGGTACGGCTCGATGTGTGCCGGCACCACCGAAAAGGCGTTGTACGCCTGGGCGAACTCGGGATTGCGCGCCCAGTGCGCACGAAACTGACTGTAATCAAACTGCGGAAAACGGACTTGCATGATTCACTCCCGTCAAAACAACCAGGCCCTGACAATTGCGGACACTTGCCTGACTTACTTGGTGTCTCCCTGCACGTAGCGGCGAACGTGCTGGTGGAAGTTGATGCATGTCAGCTCGGACAGTGGATTGCCGCGTCCAAACTCATATCCTTGCGACTTCAACCCGGCTTGGATCTCGCCCACATTCTCGAAATCCTGGTACAACACTAGCGGCCATTTAGCGGCCTGCCAGTCGCTGTACACCTCGTGCTTAAACGCAGGTGCCTTACCCGGCGCAAAGCGTTCCAGCGAGTAGATGGTCGCCATGTGGGCTTCCCCCGATAAGTGATAGTGGGTCAGTTATCTGGTTGTGATCGCGTGGGTGGCGCAGCATCAACCTAGCACCAGTTTGCTCCACGGCACTGCTTAAACAATCTTGAAAGCCCACTAGCTGGCTGTGGGTACAGCCTATTGCAAAATGAATCCGTGCGTGACCAGTGAGATATGCACAGAGGGCAGCAATAAAAAACGCGCTGCCCGGCCAGGCAGCGCGTACACATTCACAAGACTGCAGCCGATCAGAAAACCGATCAGCTCATCACGCTCAAACCGGCGCGACGCCCGGAAAACACACAGTCCGCCACTGAAGTGCCGCTAACATAGAATCCGGATGGCACACCCTTAGCCGCACGCCCGGCAGCAAACAGACCTTCAATGTGTGAGCCATCAGAGCGCGTGACGTGACCGCTGTCTTCGTCGACAGCCAGCCCGCCCATGGTGATGGTGGGACAGGGAAAGCGCGTACAGCCGATGGAAACATCAATAGCATAGTAAGGTCCCTCACCTAGCGGCTGCAGGTAATCCGGGGACTTCTCTTTGGGATCGCGTTTCGCCGCCACCGCCGTGTTGTATTCACGCTTGGTCGCCTCAAGTCCTGCCGCATCAATGCCGCAACGATCAGCCAATGTGCGCAAGTCCTTGCCCTTGGGTGCACTCAGCAGATTGATTAACAGCGGCAGGGCGAACTCATGCCACGGTTCACCGCGCACTGGTTTGGTATCTTTGAAAGAACGTTTATAGCCCTCACGATCGACAATGACCCAGGCACGCCCTTCCGTTTGTTCCGCAACCGCGTTGCCCAGATGGCCAAGGTAGGTGTCTTCATTGATGAACCGATGTCCCTCTTTGTTGACCACGATGCCCTTTACGAATTCGATGGGCGGGCTAATGGAACGCCATGCGGTTACCTTATCCATGCAATCCACCGCAGCTCCCGCACTTTGGCCCAACTGAATGCCACTGCCATTGCAACCGAGGGTGCCAAGCGGCATGGCTTCGCGATACAGAGGCGCATACGCCTCCACCATCGGACGATTGAACACAAAGCTGCCGGTTGACAGCACCACACCGCGGCGGGCGCGAATGCGAATAAGTTTGCCGTGTTCGCGCTCTAGAGCCTCGACCCGCTTTGCCGTGCGCAGCGCCGCCGCCGAAAAAAAACGCTGCCATGTATTCACTTTGTCGATGAGCTTGCGATGCTGCTTCCAGGCGGCCGTGCCCGGCTCCATCATCATCGCTTCCACGCCCACCACACGATGCGACGCATCCATGATCAAGCGCGTGACCTTGGTATGGCCGCGAACCCGCACGCCCTTGGCGTCGGCCGACTTGCGCAGGGTCCCGTACAGCACATGACCCGTGTATTTGGGGCCGACCACACGATGTCCACGCGGCGCCGGCGCCGCATGTTGGCTGTACCGCGCTACTTTTTCATTGCCGGAAAAATACAGGTCATATCCTGCAGGGGGATAAGAACGTTTGCCCTTGTAAGTGGCACTGCCAAACTGGATGCCGTGAGTCATCAGCCATTCGAGATTGGCATTGCTTTGTTCACAGAAACGCCGCAGCGTTTCGTCCCGAATCGAATCACCCACTTCCTGCTTCAGGTAACGGTACATCTGCTCGGCAGTATCTTCGTATCCCGCTTCACGCTGGAAACGGGTGGCGCCGCCGTAATAAATGCCGCCGCATAGCGCGGTGGCGCCGCCACCGGCAAAGCGATCCACGGCCAGCACATCGGCACCATGTGCACGCGCTTCCAGCGCAGCGCACACTCCTGCGCCGCCGTAACCCACCACCACCACATCAGCGACATCATCCCAAGACTGGGCGTCCACATCGCTCACCATCAAGGGCGCTGACGCCAACTCTGGCTGGCTGAAATGCGCTTTGCTTGCTTGACTCACAATTCATTACCCCCAACTCAAACAACATAACCTTTGAGATATAAAGACGCTCTCTTCTGCCTCACCGGCTGAAGCTACGCCCCCTTGCATCCCCGGCAACCATAGCTGATTATCCGTCAGTTATAAACGTCACGGAAATAAATCCGGTCCGTGCCGGCACGATTACTTTACTTCAACAGGGAGAACAGCATGACGCCCTTCCGCGTTCAATGGTCCGAAACCGACATCAACGCCATGCTGCAGCAGGTGCGTGACTTCAAATTGCCAGCTGCACCCGCTAATTCCGGATGGACCTACGGCTGTGATGCCGCCTTCCTTGAACGCCTGCGCAACCATTGGCTGCATAATTATGACTGGCGCGCAGCCATGCAGAACCTGAACCGATTCCCGCAGTTCACCGCCAACGTGGGCGGCCTTGACGTGCACTTTGTGCATGTACGCGGTGAGGGCCGCGCACCCAGGCCCTTGATTCTTACGCACGGCTGGCCCGGATCGCATTTCGAATTCTGGCGCCTCATTGAACCGCTCGCGTTTCCTACACGCCATGGCGGACGTGCAGAAGACGCATTCGACGTCATCGTTCCCAGCCTGCCTGGCTTCGGCTTCAGCGGCAAACCGCCAGGTCCTTTGGGACAGCGCGTTACAGCGGGACTTTGGAATGAATTGATGACCCGAGTGCTCGGCTACTCGCAGTACCTGGCGCAGGGCGGTGATTGGGGCAGCATCGTAACTTCGTGGCTAGGCGTTGATCACGGCGCCCACGTGCGCGGCATTCATCTCAACATGGCCGGCTTGCGTTCCCCGTTGCCGCCTCAGAACGAAGCCGAACAACGCTGGATGGCAGCAAGCCAAACGGCGCAATTCCAGCTCAGTGGTTATTCCGCGCTGCAAATGTCCAAACCGCAATCGCTCGCGTGGGCCGCCGCCAACAATCCGCTAGGACAAGCCGCCTGGATAGCGGAACGTTTCCACGATTGGTCAGACCTGCGCAACCGCAGCTTTGAGGAGGTGCATCCGCTTGATGAATTGCTGACCAACATCATGATCTACGTCATGACCGACAGCTTCGTCAGCTCTGCTTGGTATTACCCCGGCGTAGTACAGGAAGGCTTCTGCATGATGCCCGAGGGAAAACGTTGTGAAACACCAACCGCTTATGCCGCTTTTCCAGGCGATTCGCTCTTGCCCACACCGCCGCGCAGTCGCGTGGAGCTGACTTTCAACCTCGCCCGCTGGCGCGAATTCAGCGAGGGTGGTCACTTTGCTGCAATGGAGCGTCCTGCGGAATTTTTGCAAGACGTGCGTGAATGGGCGCGAGAGATATGGCCTTGAACATGTCACTTGCAGGCAAAACGGTATTCATCATCGACACAGCGTCGGTCGGCTGAGTTTCAAGTTCCGCCATTTATCTTTATTTCTCATCACCATTTTGCCGGGGCCACCATGAGTTTCAACAATTGGGAAGACATCGAGGCCATCAAGGTTCTGCGTAGTCGCTACTGTCGCGCCATGGACATGGGCGATTACGACACGTATCGCACGTTGCTATGCGAAGACTTGGTCACTGACCTGCGTGGCGCCAACTACCATTTCAAATTCGACAATCGTGAAGACTTCATTGAAGCCGTTGCCAGCTCGCTCCATTCGGGCGTGGCTGCGCGTCACATCGCCCACCTCCCCGAGATCACCATAACCAGCCCCACCACTGCCGAAGGCACGTGGTACCTCGATGACTGGGTCATGGAAGTCGCCACCCGCAAAGTGATGGAAGGCAGCATCCTCATCAAGGACCGTTACCGTAAAACCGATGGCAAGTGGCAAATATCCCACTATGAATACATCCGGATCACGGAATTCAGTTACGTCATGCCGGAAGGCACAACGCTCGACGCCCATTACTTGGGCGAACACGGTCGCAAACCTCCAATGACATAAGTGTCAACCCATTCGTGTGCCAGCCGCCGCTTATAGCTTCTAACTTCCACTTATCCCGTATTTGAAACCTTTACTTCTCGACGATAAGGTCATGAACATGCAAGTGCGCTTTCCGATCTTCGATTCCACAAAATTTCGCGCCCGCTGGGCGCCCAATGCGGAATTTGCCCAGTTCTACAATGCCTTTTCGATTGTGCCGGCCCATATAGAGCCCTACCTCATCAAGGTCATGATGCGTGCTCGCAAACAGCTCGATCGGAAGCACACCGAACTGAACAAGGATATGGAAATCTTTATCCGTCAGGAAACCCAGCATTGCAAACAACATGTTGCCTTCAACAACTTCATGTATGAAGCAGGTTACGGCGACATGCGAAAAGTCGAAGAAGAGTACAAAGCCGAATACCACCGATTCATTTCCAAGCGCTCACTGCGCTTCAACCTAGCCTACTGCGAAGGTTTCGAAGCGTTGGGCTCAGCCTCTGCAGAAATATGGTTCCATGGCGACATCGATGAATTGATCAAGGATGCCGATCCCTATGCCGTGCAATTGTGGAAATGGCATCTAGCAGAAGAGTTTGAGCACCGCACCGTTTGCTACGACGCATTCAAGACCCTATATGCCCAAGGCTTCTGGAAGTCCATCGTATTCGGCTATTTTTACCGTGTATGGGCCTTTCTCTATGCCACGCGACATATCAATAGTTATACGGAACGTTGTGCACGGGTGTTGCTTGCCATCGACAGAAAGGGACTGAGTCCCGAAGAACTGCGCAAGTCGCAAGAACGTGAAAAGGCCATGAAGAAGATCATCGGCCGCGCAACTCTGCCGCGACTGGCCAAGGTGCTGCTGCCTTGGTACAACCCGCGCCACAAGAAAATGCCAAGGAACATGGAAGAGCTGCTGCAGCATTACGCTGCCACTCAACCCGTCACCTGAAGTCGCAGGCCGACACACCATCATGAAAATTTCCCTGGAAGACCTTCATCGCCGTCTGCAGAAGCTCGAAGACAGCAACGAAATCGCGAAACTGCAGGCGCGATATATCAACCTCAACGATGGCGGCTGGGATGGCCCAACGCATCGCTTTCCCGTCGAAGTCGCCGATCTATTCATCGACGGCGGCGTGTGGGACGGGCCGCCCGGGCGCGCGGAAGGCAAAGCCGCGATCATCGAGATATTTCGTAGCTTTCAGGCCCTTCCCTTTATTGTGCATTACGTCGCCAACCCGCTGATTGAAGTCAACGGCGATGAAGCCTATGGCGAATGGCATGCGATCGTCACCTCCACCGTACCTGGCAGTGATCAGGCGCTCTGGACGCTGGGTAAGTACATCAACAATTACGTACGCACTGCGGCTGGCTGGAAATACCGCCAGCTCAAGTTCGTTGCCTGTGCAATCAGTCCTTACGAATTGGGCTGGGCAAAAAAACAGTTTATTGACTGATTCGTACTGATGTGGATGCTGCGTACACCAGCGCATCCGCATCCATGGCATCACCTACTGCGGCAGATTGTGCTGAAAGGCTTTTTCTTCGCTGCGTTCGACAATGCGCCAGCCCTGTGGCGTGCGCGCATAACGATCAATATACCACAGCCCATAAAACCCCACCTGTGTGCCGCCTCCAGGCAGGGGAAAGACCATCGGGTTAAGGCACATCACGCGCCCGGTGGCCGAATCGCCAGCAATGCGCAACTCCATGTTGCCGACCAGATGCTGAAATGACGGCACCGGCGTCAGCACCTGTTTGAGCCATGCCTTAATCTCTGGATAACGCCCGTCAATACCGCCGAACACCCGGTAGTCCACGTATGCGTCGGGCGTAAACACCTTGTCCAGCCGGTCGAAATCCTTGGTGTCAATGGCACTGGCGTACTCCACCACCAGTTGTTGCAATTCAAGACGGTCGGATATCTGCTGCAAATCAAACATGGCTGCCTCACAGTTTAACCAGGTGCTTGCCGGTGCCTCTGCCCGCGAGCATCGCCACATAGGCTTGCGGCGCAAGCTCGAGTCCATGCGTGATGGTTTCTCGAACCTTGAGCTTGCCTTGCATCAGCCACTGCTCCAGTTGCTGGCGCGCAAGCGTCTGCAGGTGGGGGTAATCCGTTACGCGGAACGGTTGAATGGCGATGGCCTTGTATAACAGGTCACGAAAGCGGTGCAAGGCAACTGGCGCATCATCTTGATAATGCGCAATCAGGCCACACAGGGCGACACGGGCGTGGTCATTGGCCAAGCCAAGAAATGCATCCAGCATGCGGGCGCCCACATTTTCAAAATGCCGGTCAAGGCCATCAGGCGCGGCGGTCGCCAGCAAAGCATCAAATGTTGTTGATTGGTAATCAACGCAGGCATGGAACCCCAATTCTTGAACCACGTGATCACACTTTTCCTTTCCGCCCGCGATTCCCACCACGCGACAGCCCAGCAGCAGGGCAATCTGCCCGGCAATGCCACCGACGGTGCCGGCTGCAGCAGAGATGGACACTGTATGGCCAGCCAGCGGTTGCAGGATCTGGGTCATACCAATCCAGGCCGTGTGACCGGATGAACCGAGCACGCTGACTGCTGCCGTTACCCGTTCCCGCGGCAGGGCTATCCGTTGCAGATCAGCCGCCTGACAAACATCCAATTCTTGCCAGTGCGTGTTACCAAGCACTAGGTCACCGACAGCAAATTGCGCGCTGCGCGACTCCAGCACTTCGCCGATAACACGGCCAATGATGATCCCTTCCGCCCACTCTGGCTGTGGCCCGCGCCATTCCCGCATGAATCGCAACAAATACGGGTCCATGGACAAATACAGGGAACGCAACAGCACCTGCTCAGGCCTCAGGGCAGGCAACATCACCTCATCCATCCAGAAGTCCTCAGGCCGAATCGCAGTCTGCGGACGATGGACGAGACGTACTCGATGTATTTTCATGAGGACCGTGCATCCACTCAGCTAAGCCTTGAAAACTGAGCATATATCAGTTTCAATGCGCGATGATGCGGCTGTCGGACCCCGTCCGGCCACAGGTTGATTAATCTATTTTGTAATCAATCAGTCATCCAGTTAGTTGAGCGACCTCGGTCTAGGAATTGAGCATGCCCAAGATAGTTTTTATTGAAGCCAATGGCGCCCGGCACGAAGTGGACGGTGAGGTTGGCCGCTCCGTCATGCAGGCTGCGGTCGATAATGCCGTGCCAGGCATTCTTGCCGACTGCGGCGGCGCCTGCAGTTGCGCCACCTGCCACGGTTATGTGCGCAAGGAATTCCTGAACCGCCTGACACCCAAGAGCCAGGAAGAACAAATGATGCTTGATGGCGTGCTGGATCTGCGTGACAACAGCCGACTTACCTGCCAGATCAAGATCACGCCGGAACTCCACGGCTTGTGCATCGACCTGCCCGCCAGCCAGTTCTAAGAGCATTTAGTAATGCATGATCTCCCGCCTGCGGGCGGTGCTTCAGCCGGGACCGACAGTATCGGCCGGGCTTTGCAGCATCCCGGTGTTTCCCACTTTATTGGTGATTCACCCAGGCGCGTGCATTACCTGATGTGGGGTGACCGCAGCGAACAAAAACCGGTACTCATCCTCGTGCATGGGTATCGCGGACATGCCCATTGGTGGGACGCCATCGCGCCCTTCTTCACGGACTGGTTCCGGGTCATAGCGGTAGACCTGCCCGGCATGGGCGACAGCGACTTCTGGCCCGATTACCGGGGTTACTCGCTCGCAGAAAACATCATTGCTGTCGCCGAGCACGAATGTTCTTCACCGGCCATTGTGGCGGCCCACAGTTTTGGCGGCTCGCGCTTACTCGTTGCCTGCCTACAACGCCCGGAACTGTTTGCCCGGGCAATCATCATTGACAGCCACATTCAGCTCGAGGACGACCCCCTGCCCCCCGAACCTTTGGTGCGGCCACGGCGCGTCTATCCCGACCTGCCCAGCGGCATGGCCCGTTTCAGGCTGATGCCGCAGCAGCCCGCCGGACTGCCCGAACTGATGGAGCATGTCGCCAGACACTCATTACGTCAGGTTGAGGGCGGCTGGGAATGGAAATTTGATCCTGCCCTGCCCAGCGTACACCTGCTGATCTCCGTCAAGAACAAGGACTTGAAATCACTGACCACGCCCATGGACTTCATCTATGGCGAGCACAGCCTTGTGGTGGATGAGCAGCGGGCCTTGCGTACGGTGAATGCACTGGGCGCAAAGCGGCGTCCCATCATGATTCCCGACGGCCATCATCACTTGATGCTTGATCAGCCTGTGGCATTGATTGCCGCGCTGCGTGCCTTGCTGGCCTGATCCTGAGCAGAACTTTCAAGCAGCATTTCTAGCTCATACCTGCCCGCTTCGGTCACCAGCGGAACAAACAGGCTGCGCAGTAATCGGGACGGCGAAGAGGGAAAATCAATATCCTCCAGCAGCGCAAGCAGCATGGGTTCGTAAGCGGTAACCGCAAAAAAATTGTCCAGCACCACCTCTGCCGGCAAGGGCCGCAACCGTCCCGCGGCAACAGCGGATTCAATTGCTGCGTACAGCTCTTGCCGCACTGCCTTGCGGCTGGCGGCGATCACTTCGCCATAACGCTCACGGAGCGGGTCGGGGCCACGCATGATTGCCATGATCATGCCGCGTGTTCTGGGAACACTCATCACTTCAATTCTGGCCTGTGCGGTTGCCAACAGTTGCGCAAATGCTGTCATGCCTGCCGAACGCACCAAGGGCGCTGGGTGTAGCAGCTTTTCCAGCGCCGCCATAAACAATTGTTCCTTGCCGCCATACACCTCATACATGGTGGTGGTGGAACAACGTGCCGCCTTGGCAATGCCTGCCATCGACACGTCATCAAACCGCTGCCGGATAAAGAAATCCGTGGCCACCTCCAGCACCCGCTGCAGTGAGTCAGTTTTTTTGCGGGTCATGCATCTGCACTCCGAAGGGATCGACGATCAGTTTGTCGCCGCGGCATGCCCTCCGTCCACACGCAGGTTTGCGCCTGTGATATAGCTGCCTTTCGGACTGGCTACCAAGGCAACCACGGCACCAATATCCTCGACGCGGCCAATGCGTGGCACGGGCAAGGGGAACATCTCCGTCACAAAGCGGCGTTCAATGGTATCCCAGTCGCTCCCCCATTCTCGCTGACGCGCCACGTCACGGATCCACTCCTCCAGCGCCGGCGTGAGAATCGACCCTGGTGACACCACATTAACGGTGATGCCGGTGCCCGCCACCGCTTTGGACAAGCTCACGGTCAACGCATTCAGCGCTGCCTTGCTGGAGGCATAGTCCGGAATGGTCACAGTGGGATGTGTGCTCGACCCGCTGCCGATATTGATGATGCGTCCCCACCCCTGCGCCTTCATGCCCGGCACGAATTGGTGACACAGGCGCACAATTGCGCCCACGTTCTGGTCATAGGTAGCCAGCCAGGCTGCCGCTGAAACCTCAAACCACAGCGGATTGCCCTCCATGGTTTTGCCACCGGCATTGTTCACCAGGATGTCCAATCCGCCAAAAGCTTTCATGACGTCTTGGACAACCGCATCGGCGCCTGCTTGTGTACTGAGATCGCCGACGACCGCGATAGTCTCAACCCCCAAACGCCGCAGCTCATCTGCAACCCGCTGAGAGTGTCCGCGCAATACCCGCGCCAATGCCCGAACTGCTGCCGGTTACCAATGCCCGCTTGCCACGTAGTTGCAAGTCCATACCCGCCCCCACCAAAAACCTATATTGATTAAACAATCACAGCGACGCGCTTAGCACAGCACCATGCGAATCAATCTGTACTCCCGGTGCGGTAGTACTGCTGTAATTTTGTTCAACAATACACTCAGTCAAACTTGGGCGGACGCTTGTCAATGAAAGCCTGCACGGCCTCATGATGCTGTGGCGTCTTGTGCGCCAGGGCTTGAAAACTGGCCGACAACTCCAGCAAGGAATCCAGACGCGCGTGCTCTCCTTCACGCAGCAAGCGCTTGGTCAAGCGCAAGGTAGGACCAGGATTAGCAGCAATGCGCACGGCCAGTTCACGGGCGCTGGCAAGCAATTGATCCGGTGGCACCACACGGCTCACCAACCCGCAGGCCAGGGCCTGTTGGGCGTCCAGCATCTCGCCGGTAAAAGACATCTCCGCAGCTTTGGAGCGGCCCACCACGCGCGGCAACAACCACGCACCGCCATCGCCCGGCACAATCCCCACCTTGATGAAACTCTCGGCAAACTTGGCATTTTCAGAGGCAATGCGAATATCGCACATGCAGGCCAGATCACATCCTGCACCAATCGCAGCGCCATTCACTGCCGCAATGGTTGGCACTTCCAGGTTATACAACGCGAGCGGCAAACGCTGAATGCCACGCCGGTATTCTTCGCGAATGCTGATGGGTCGAAGTTCCGGATTCTCGTATTTCTGCATGTCCTTGACGTTGCCGCCGGAACAGAATGCGCTGCCTGCGCCGGTCAGGATCACTGCGCGCACGCTCATGTCGGCAGAGAGCTGTTCGCAGGCGGCGATGAACTCCGGCACGGCGGTGTTGCCCGTCAGCGGATTGCGCGCTTCAGGTTGGTTCATGGTGAGCGTGACAATTGCGCCATCGCGCTCGATCTTGAGAAAGTCAGTCATATTGATGTGATGCCCTTATGCAGGATTGGCCAGTCGCGCACGTACAAAATCCAGTGGTGAATCCGTCGTTGTCAGAAATTGCGCGCCCAGCCATTCATTCCAGTAACTTTCGCCGCCATATTCGCGGCGCCATTCATGCAGTCGTCGTGTGAACAATTGCAGATCATATTCCTCAGTGATGCCAATTGCGCCATGCACGGCATGACTGATCGCCGCCACCTGCACCGCCGCTTCACCGGCGCGACTCTTGGCCAACGCCACGCGATTCGCCTCCGGCAAGCCGCCTGCGGCCGACAATCCCAGCAGCGCAGCCGTGCGCGCCGCATAGGTTTGTTCGCTGGCGACACTCAATTGTTGCTGGATCGCCTGCAGCTTGCCAATGGGTTTGCCGAACTGCACGCGCTCATTCGCGTAAGCAATACTCATCTCCAGCACACGCTCCATGGCGCCCACTAACAAACCGGCGGTAATGGCCGCCGCCACCACCCGCACATCAAACCTGGTTGCCAAACTCACTGCATCATCAGGACGCGCAGCCCAGCGCACCGCTGCGGCCAAGCTGCCATGTCCACCACTGCGTTGCCGTGTTGCCTGCTTCAAGGGCAGCAGCCAGCAAACCTCCGCCAATTGCAGCAATACCCAATCAGCCGTCATGCCAAAGGGTACGGTAGCCATAATCGCGCCATCTGCGGCCACCGCTGCGTAATCCGCCAGCGCAATCGGCCCAGCGGGAATGGCTCTGCCGGCATGTGCCAATTGCGCGCGCGCCACGGCGGTATGGGCCACGGGCAAGGGCAGCGCATGACGTCCGCATGCCAGCACCATGCCAGACGCATCGCGTAGCGTTAAACCCGCACCACCTTGATTCTCAGGCACCAATGCATCCATGAAACCCGAGTCGTGCAATTCCTGCCAGCAGGTTTCAGCAGACTCACCCGCTTCGATACGACGAACCGTAGCTGTATCAATGCGCTCAGACACCATTTCTTCAAAAGAATCAGTAAGCATTTGATCCATGATGCGTTACCTCAGGCCCAAGCCACGAGCAATCATGCCGCGCAGAATTTCTCGGGTGCCGCCCCGCAATGAATACGAAGGCGCCACCTGTTGCACGTACGCCACGGTACGCAACAATTCAGGATCGCTGTGTGCATCAGGAAATGCCGCCAATGCATCACCAATCAAAGTGGGCAATGACTGCTCAAACTCAGTACCCAGATCTTTGACCAATGCCGCCTCCACCACGGGACTTTCACCATCCACCAGTCGCTGAGTCACTGCAATGGACATTTCGCGCAGCGTGGCCATGTGTGCAACAAAACGACCCAGCAATGTCGTGATCTGACGATCCTGCCTGCCATTGGCGCGCAGGTAATTCACCCACGCCTCCAGCAATACCAGACTGGAATAAATCCGTTCCGGGCCACTGCGCTCAAAGGCCAGCTCGGCAGTGACCTGCTGCCAACCATCGCCTTCATTGCCTATCAGCGCGTCATCATCCAGCTTGACGTCTTCAAAGAATATCTCCGAGAAATGCGCATCACCTGCCAAGTCACGAATCGGCCGCACCGTAACACCTGGCGCATGCAAATCAACGATGAACTGCGACAAACCTTTGTTGCGGTCAGCAGGCGTGCCGGAGGTGCGCACCAGCGCAATGATGTAATGCGAGTGAGGAGCGTTAGTAGTCCAGATTTTCCGGCCTGACAGCACCCAACCGCCCGCGACCCGCGACGCGCGCGACCCGACGCTGGCCAGATCGGAGCCGGAATTTGGTTCACTCATGCCAATGCAGAAAAACGCCTCGGCGTGGCAAATTTTCGGCAAATAGAATTCTTTTTGAACCTGGGTACCGTAGCGCAAAATCTGCGGCCCGCTCTGCCGATCGGCAATCCAGTGCGCCGACACGGGCGCCCCCGCCGCCAGCAATTCCTCGACAATCACAAAGCGGGCAAAGTGCCCCTCGCCCGCGCCTCCATATTCTTTGGGCAAGGACAGACCTACCCAACCCCGCTGCGCCAGCTTGCGGCTGAATGCGGCATCAAACCCCATCCACGACCGCGCCCGAACGTAGGCGGGCACTGAGCCAAGTTCTTGTTGAAGGAATTTGCGCACTTCAATCCGGCGCGCTTCATGTTCCGGGGGAATCGCCGCAAGCGGCAAGGGGCTGATCACTGCTGAATCATCTCGACAAACCGGCGCATCGCCGTATCGGGCAAAACATAACAGATCATCAGTTATTTTTCGACATAGGGCTTGTGTAATGCAAAAACGACAGTTTATGATTGGCTGGCCTGATAAAAACTGACCACGTATCAGAAATACAACACAACTTAGTTAGATAAGTTAGAGGGGGGCACATGACGATTAACTGTCCAGGCTCTCCTTTTACCCACACCAGCACCAGCTTCAGCTGGTAATAAGAGGAGACTCAAAACATGCGGTTATTCTCGCAACGCCCCTACCTGCTGCTCGTCGCCGGCTTGGCCTGCGCATCCAGCCAGTCCGTGCTTGCCGCAAGCTCCACGGCTTCAGCAGATACACCGGCAGAAATGGATTCACTGGAAGAAATTGTCGTTACCGCCCGCCGCAAAGAAGAAAGCGCGCAAACCACGCCCGTCTCTCTGTCGGCATTCACAGCAGAAGCCATGCGCGATCAAGGCATCACCGATATTTCCAGCCTGACTGCCGCCGTGCCCGGCGTGAACATGACGAATTCGGGCGGTAGCAACAATACCGTGTTCAGCATTCGCGGCCTGTCACGCGGTGTGGTCGGCAATGTTCAGCCTGCGGTCACCGCCTACGTTAACGATGTGCCCTTGGACATCTGGGGCGCCAACATCCCTACTTTCGACATGGCCCAGGTGCAGGTATTGAAAGGTCCGCAGGGCACGCTATTCGGCCGCAATTCGGTCACGGGTGCAGTGCTGGCCAACACCGCCAAACCAACGTACAACCTTGAAGGCTCACTGGATATCACCTTAGGCAATTACCGCTGGAACAAGTACGACGCCGTTCTTAATGTCCCGGTGTTGCAAGACATGCTCGCCGTCCGCGTTGCCGCACAACTCGACCGCCGCGATGGTTACACCAAGAACCTGAGCTTTCCGGGTTTGGATCTGGATGACAGAAATGCCCGCAATATCCGCGTATCTGTGCTGTTTGAGCCCATTGAAGGTCTCAGCAATCTGACTGTATTTGAACGTGACAAAGCCGATACCAATGGCACCGGTATTGTGCCGGACCGGAGTACCGGAAGCGGTGCGCCCGATCTTTTCTGTGCAGCGGGCCAATTCGGCTTCGCTCCAGCCGCATTTACGGCCTACTGCAACATTACTCGATACGTCACCAGCGACAAGCGTGCAGAAACCATCGATATTTACCCCTTTCAGAGGAACGACCTGAAATCAGTTACCAATAGCACCTCGTACTCGCTGGGGCCTGTCACCCTAAAGAATATCTTTGGCTATCGTACGACTTATAGCGAGAATACAGCCAATACCGATGGTATCGACTTAGGTCTGATTGACGCTCACTTGATCCATCACAGCAAACAGATAACGGAAGAATTCCAAGTATCTGGCTCGGCGCTGGATGACAATCTGACCTACATTGCTGGCCTGTTCTATTTGGACGTAAAACCGGGCGGCGACAACCGCTTGACGATCGGATTTGCTCAACAACCTGGCGTGCCTTATGACGCCCCCCCTGGCTTCGGGGCCGTGGATCTCACCAATTTTGGTTTCCCTCCTCCCCCGGTCGGTCCGTCTCCTCTTACTTACTACACAGGTGGTGGCTTCGGTAGTGGCGATTATTACCACGACAGTTCGCGAGCTTTCTATGGACAGACCAGCTACAAGTTTGGTGGTATTTCGCCAGCCTTGGCTCCCCTGTCTGTTGATGTGGGCGTGCGCTACACCAAGGACAAGGAATCCGTCTGTACAGCCGCCTTCCAGGCTGAAGCGGCACCTCCCCTTTCTGAAAATGAATGCTTTGCCTCGGGTGCGTCCAGCAAGTCGAGCGCGGAGTACCACAAAACCACCTACAACGTTGGGCTGAACTATCAAGCCACTGATAAGGTGCTGATTTACGGTGTGTACCGCACGGGTTATCGCGGTGGCGGTATCAATACGCCCGAGTTTGGCGGAAATTTGGTGTCATTCCAAAACTACAAGCCTGATACCGTCAAGGACATTGAATTAGGTCTGAAGAGCGACTGGAATATTGCAGGCATGCAAGCGCGGTTCAATTTGGCCGTGTTCCAGGATAAGTACAAGGATCTGCAAACCGGCATTCTCACTGGTGGCGTGGGCGACCCGGATGGTGATGGCAATGTGGCAAACAATCCTTCCAACAATACTTTTTATGCCAACGCGGCTGACGCCACGGTGAAGGGTATTGAAACCGACCTCACGCTGGTTCCCGTCCGTAATCTGGAACTGTCGTTCGGGGGAGCATGGCTGCGCAAAACCATTGACACCGTGAATGTCGTTTTGCCCAGCACATTGGTTGGCACCACGCCGACCAAAGAGGGCATTGCCAGCCTCGCCTTCTTTGCCTCTCCCAACTACAGCGTCAATGGAGGCGCGCGGTACACGCTGCCACTGGCTGACACCATTGGCAAAGTCAGCGCCTCAGTACGTTACTTCCGCATCAGCAAGGTCGACTATGGCAGCGTGCATGCCCCCGTGGGCGACAAGCTGGACCTGCGGCTGGATTGGCGGTATGTCATGGCCTCGAATGTTGATTTGGGCCTCTTTGTGACCAATGCCCAGAACCGTACTTACCCCATCACCTCTGCAAGCTCGAATGAAGGTTTGAGTATCAACTCAGCTATCTACAACGAGCCGCGCATGTACGGTGTGCAGATGCGGTACAGCTTCGGTCGATAAGTCGAGGATCATTCCCGGCTAGCCGGGTTGACTTGAGGCCGGCACCTTTACGGGTGCCGGCCTTTTCTTTTGCCGCCTGACAATGCCTGTGCCACGGGTTTGCGATTACAGGTAATAGCTCGCGACATGTGATGAGCAACTCGTCACGCCCGATTCACGTCACTGCGTGCATCAAGCATCCAACTGACCATGAAAGCCGGCATGCACCAAGGGCCGAACCGAGGCCAAATAACTGTGCGGATAGCGCAGCTTCCGGGCGGACAGGGCATCCAGCTCTGCGACCGTGGCTGCATCCAGCGCAAAGTCCAGACAACCCAGGTTGTCCTCCAGTTGCGCCAAGGTACGTGCGCCCAGCAAGGGGATGACTTTGGGTTTGGCCCGCAGCCAATTGAGCGCAACCTGCGCTGAACTGCGCCCCAACTTGTTGGCAATGGTGCCTACCGCAGTGGCAATCGCCTGCGTGTGCTCATTCAATTCACGGAACTTGAAGACGTCCAGACGCTTGGGCTCCTTGCTCGATGGATTCGCATACTTGCCACTCAGAATGCCACTGCCCAGCGGCGACCACGCACAGGTGGTCATGCCCAATGTGTGTGCTGCGGGAAGCAGGTCGTCTTCCGCGTTGCGCTCAATCAGGCTGTATTCAATCTGCTGAGCGGCAAACGGTGTCCAGCCATGCGCATCAGCCAGCGTATTGCACTGTGCCATCACCCAAGCCGGCATGTTGGAAACACCGACATACAGCACCTTGCCACTCCGCACCGTGTCATCCAATGCGCGCATGATTTCATCGGCCGGCGTTACACCATCCCAGGCGTGAATCCACAGAAGGTCGAGATAGTCAGTGTTCAGTCGGCGCAGGCTGGATTCCAGCGAACGACGCAGGCTCTTGCGATGATTGCCGGCCAGATTAGGGTTCCGGCCACCAGGCATGGCCAGCGTGTACTTGCTGGCCACCACCATTTCTTCGCGATGCCCCGCCATCAACCGGCCGAGAATTTCTTCCGATTGTCCGCCGCCGTAAACTTCATTAGCGGTATCCACAAAGTTGCCGCCCGCGTCGCGAAACCGCTGATAGATGGGGCCTGCATCTGCCTCGGTGGTGCCCCAGTCGGGATTGCCAAAGGTCATCACGCCCAGGCATAGCTCGGAAACACGCAGGCCGGTATGGCCCAGAAGTTGATAGCGCATGTAGCAATCTCTCGGTAAACAACTCAAGAAAGTGAGTGTACAAGATCAGCCTTCATCATTTATCCAGCGCACCGGCCGATGGATCGGCATGAAGCCATCATGCGCAAGGTCGTTTTCTACAAGCGGATGGTTACATCTCCACCATGTCGAAATCCGACTTTGGCGTACCGCAATCAGGACAGGTCCACGTATCAGGCACGTCTTCCCATGCGGTGCCCGGCGGGATACCACCCACCGGATCGCCTTTTTCCTGGTCATACAGCCAACCGCACTGCAGACACATCCACTTCCTGGTTGTCATGCATCGAATCTCACATGAATGTGCTCAGGATGACGCATGGTGTAGCCGACAATTTGCGGCGGTGGTTTGTCTGGATCGAGCCGGAGGTTGGGCAGACGGTCCAGCAGTGAATTGAGCGCGCGCGTCATTTCAAGGCGTGCCAGATGCTGGCCAATGCACACATGCGGCCCATAGGCAAAGCCCATGTGCCGCGCTCCCGGCTTGCGAAAGATGTCGAACTTGTCTGGATCCGTATACCGGCTGGGATCGCGGTTCGCCGAACCATTCACGGCTTCAACAGCAGCCCCGGCCGGAATATGCACGCCGCCCAGTACAGTGTCCTGCGTGGTCTGGCGAAAACCAGTCATCACGATGCATTCCCAGCGCATTAGTTCTTCAATGGCTTGGGGAATCAGCGAACGATCACGGCGCACCGCTGCCAGTTGTTCCGGATGTGTGAGCAGCGCAGCCAGCAGATTGCTAGTGGCACGGAATGTGGTATCTCCTGCGGCATTGATCAGCTGGCGCAGGAACGAAACCAGAATTTCCTTGGGTATGCGGTCACCTTCCACTTCAATCTTGCACAGCAGGCTGACCAAGTCATTACCCGGCTTTGCATAGCGCAATTCGGTCAGGGCCTCGTAGTACGCGCCCAGCTTCGCACCCGCTTCGGCTGCTTTCTCGACGTTGGTGCTCGTGATCGTCAACGCTACCGCCAGCTTGTGAAACACCTTCCGGTCATCAACGGGCAACCCGAGCTGCCGGTAGATGATGTAGAACGGATAGAGGCTGGTGAACTCCGTTACTAGATCGGCCGTGCCGCGCTCGGCGAACTTCGACACCAACTCGTCGACCACGGGCTGAACCAGGGAATCCCCCCAACTGGCGATCACATTTGGCATGAACGCAGCCTGGAACAGGCGGCGGTAACGTGTATGTTCCGGCGCATCCATGGTGGTAACGGTGCGCCCGAATCCCGGTCCCAGCATGCGCACAAAAATCTTGTTGCTGAAGATTTCAGGCTTGGAATAGATTTCTTGAACCAAGTCATAACCGAATGCCGAATAGTGCTGCATGTCGGCGGTGGTCATGTCCGGAAGCTGTCCGAACAAGACGCGATACTCGTGCGGTTGCACCGAGCTTTCTTTGGCAAGTTGCGCGATTTTGGAATAAGGGTCGTAAATGTCCTTACCGTAACCCTCTTCGGTGGCGGCGAACGGATCAAACGTGGGATCGTCAAAGTCTTGGATTCTGAGTGCGGCGTTCATGGGAACTCCGTATGGTTTGGAAGTGGCGAAAGCATAATGCTTTCGGGCACCAAGTCGACGACAGGCTATATCGCAAACCCGCCATTACATCGATAATCGGCCATGGCGTGATTGGGCCGCAGCCCGCCCAAAGACTATCTGCGCTGCCCCGGAAAAAAACATGACCGATATTCAGCTTTTCAGCAGCGAGCATCTGGTTTCGACCGCCCTGGTGACGGTTGAACTGAGACGTTATCACCGACAGCATCTGCCGCAGCACGAATTCGAATTTTGCTCGGACAGCCACGCGTATCTGGACCTTGCTGTTACACCCCGAATTACTTCACATGGTCGGCTTGGTACGGACGACTACCGATGGCATCCGCTGGGCGAGATATTGGTCGTCCCTCCTGACACCGAGTTCGTCGCCATGGTGCCGCCGGGCATCTGCTGGGACCAGACGTCACTGAGTTGCCTGTTATCGCGCCAGCTACTGGATGCCGCCGCACCCGCTACACGCTGGTCTGCGCCCACCCTGGCATGCTGCACTAACCTGAACAGCCCCTCGCTGCGCGCCGATCTGAGCCGCATGATGAATGAGATACGCCATCCCGGCTTTGCCAGCACGGCGATACTAGAATCCCTGGCCACACTCATCGCGGTGGATATGGTGCGCAGCTTGAGCCTCTGCGAAGCACGCGCGGCTCCCAAGGGCGGGCTCACTGTCTGGCGCCACCGCATTCTGCAGGAACGCATTGAAACCGATTCACTGCCGCCCCCCGGTATCAATGAACTGGCCGGGCTCATTGGGCTATCAGGCCGGCAATTGATGCGCGCCTTCCGCGAAGACACGGGCACCAGCTTAGGACTGCACATTCGCGAGCAAAGCATCCTGCGCGCCAAACGCATGCTGGCGGCCAGCCATGATTCCATCAAGCACATTGCATTAAGCTTGGGCTTCTGCAGCACCGCAAGCTTCAGTCATGCGTTCCGCAAGGCAACGGGCTTGCGTCCTGCCGAATACCGGCAACTGCCGTTTGGCGGCAAGGCAAATTGAACCTCCCGCCGGCTGTCACTGCTGAGCAACTCCAGCCTATGCAGGATGCGGCTGGAATTGCCAAATCTCTGGCTCTTCTCGTTAGAATTTCGCAAACTGACGGGTAGACAGCTTTTTAGCAAGCAAGCATCCCTATCCATCGGACCATGTAGTCCGGAACAACTGAACTGGAGTCATAGATACCTCATGAGCGATCTGCAAATTCGCGCCGACCTCAAGGTGGCCGACACATTGGTTACCTTCATCGAAAAAAAGGCATTGCCCGGAACCGGCATCACGGCGGAGAAATTCTGGTCGGGTATGTCGAACATCCTTGGCAAATTTGCGGCAGAGAATCGTTCTCTGCTGGCAGAACGTGAACGCATCCAGACCCGGATCGACCAATGGCATAAAGCCAACGCAGGCAAAGCTCTTGACCAGAAAGCCTATCAAGCTTTATTGCGCGAGCTGGGCTACATCCTGCCGGAACCAGCCACCTTCAAGATTCAAAGCAAGAATGTGGATGCTGAAGTTGCCTTGATGGCCGGCCCACAGTTGGTTGTTCCCTCACTCAATGACCGCTTCGTGCTCAATGCAGCAAATGCCCGCTGGGGCAATCTGTACGATGCGCTTTATGGCACCGATGCACTGCCAGGCAAAGCCAAACCGGGTGGTTATGACCCGGCGCGGGGGGCACTGGTCATTGCCCGGGCGAAACAGTTTCTGGATGACGCCATCCCGCTTGCCAACGGCAAGCATGCAGAGGTCACAGGCTGGAGCGTCGTTGCTGGCAAGGTCACGCCCGCATTGAAGACCCCAGGCGCATTTGCCGGATATCGCGGGACACCCACGAATCCAAGCAGTCTTCTGTTCAAACATAACGGCTTGCATATCGAACTGGCGCTTGATCGGAACCATCCCATTGGCAGCACCGACTCGGCAGGATTGGCAGATGTCATTCTCGAGGCAGCCCTCACCACCATTGTTGACCTCGAAGACTCCGTGGCAGCCGTTGATGCCGAGGACAAGGTGACTGCTTATACAAACTGGCTCGGCTTGATGCGCGGTGATCTCGAAGCAATTTTCGACAAGCAGGGCCGGTCGGTGACACGACGCCTTGAAAATGACCGCAAGTGGCAGACCCCCGATGGCAAAGGTGAACTGTCCCTGCACGGACGTTCGTTGCTTTTTGTACGCAATGTTGGCCACCTGATGACCACCCCGGCCGTGCGTTTGCCGGATGGCAGCGAAGCGCCCGAAGGCATCATCGACGCACTGATTACATCGCTGATTGGCCTGCACGATCTCAAGGGCCTCGGCAAACTGCGCAATAGCCGCACTGGATCAATTTATATCGTCAAGCCCAAGATGCACGGACCTGTTGAGGCCGGTTTTGCCAATCGGCTGTTTGACGCCGTGGAAGACGTGCTTGGCCTGCCGCGTTACACGGTGAAGCTCGGCTTGATGGACGAAGAACGTCGTACTTCAGCCAATCTTGCGGCGTGTATTGAAGCAGTCAAGAACCGCATCGTATTCATCAATACCGGCTTCCTCGATCGCACCGGAGATGAGATCCACACTTCCATGCACGCAGGTGCAGTGATCCGCAAGGCAGCGATGAAATCATCAGCCTGGATCAAGGCCTATGAAGACCGCAATGTGATCATTGGCCTTAACTGTGGCTTTTCCGGTGTTGGCCAGATCGGCAAAGGCATGTGGGCCATGCCCGACCGCATGGCTGACATGCTGGAACAGAAAATCAACCATCCCAAATCCGGCGCAACCACGGCGTGGGTGCCGAGCCCGACTGCAGCCACCTTGCATGCCCTGCACTACCATGAAATTGATGTATTCGCTTTGCATGCGGGCTTGTCCAACAAGCCGGTTCCAGGCCTGGATGCGCTGCTGACAGTGCCGCTGCATGACGGCGCGCCATTTTCACAGGACGAGGTACGCGAGGAACTCGACAACAATGTTCAAGGCATTCTGGGCTATGTCGTGCGCTGGGTTGACCAAGGAATCGGCTGCTCCAAAGTGCCGGACATTCATGACATTGGCCTGATGGAAGATCGCGCCACACTGCGCATCTCCTCGCAACACCTTGCCAACTGGTTGCTGCATGGCATCTGCACTTCCACCCAAGTCGACGATGCACTCGTGCGCATGGCCGCAAAAGTGGATTCTCAGAATGCAGCCGATAGCGCCTATCTACCCATGGCGACAAACCCGGCCAGCAGCGTGGCCTTTCAGGCAGCGCGCGCGTTGATCTTTGAAGGTGTTGTGCAACCTTCCGGTTATACCGAACCCTTGCTGCACAAGTTCCGCGCGCAGGTCAAAGCAACACACTGAAGCAACCCTGCGCGTCGAAAAGCTACTGACGATGGGGTGCCTGCCCGATGCACCCCATTCCGGCCTGTAGGGCATGCCCGAGATAACGCGGAGAAGATGTTCCATGCAATTCAGCGGCCCCGTCACCATGCAAACCTTGCCACCGCATATCCGGCCGGAGATGGTGCATCCCTTTCCGTTCTACGACGGCCGCATCACCAAGGAAAACCCGTTTACCACCCTCATTCCTGAGCTGCATCGCGGCCCAGAAGCGTTTTACACACTGGATGGCTACCACGGCTTGGGACCTATCTGGGTATTCCGCCGCTTCAAGGACATGGAGACCATCTATGGCGATACGGAACACTTTTCCAACAAGGACTTCTCACCATTCGCCGAACTAAACGGCGGCAACTGGAATCTCGTGCCTGCCGAAAGCGATCTACCAGAGCATCGCTTCCACCGTGGCATGATGAATCCGCTGTTCACGCCCAAGCGCATGGCCGCGTTGGAGGAACATGTACGCGGTATCGCACGTGAATCCATTGGCCGGTTCAGGGATCGGGGTGAGTGCGAATACATGAGCGACATGGCTTTCGAGTTTCCGATTGCAGTGTTTCTGGAACTGGTTGGCTGGCCCAAGAGCGAAATGAAACAGTATTTGACCTGGGAACGACAGCTCATCCATCCAACCAGCATTGAGGACATGCGGCAAGGAACCAACGAGGTCATCGAGTTCCTGCGCGAGATGATTGCCGAGCGGCGCAAGAATCTGGGTGACGACTTGATCAGTTACGGCATCACCACTGAAATGGATGGCCGCAGATATACGGAAGATGAATTGCTTGGATTCTGCTTCAACCTGTTCATCGGTGGCCTTGAGAGCGTCTCCACCAACGTGGGCTGGGAGGCCTATCACTTGGCAACGCACCCAGACCATCAAGCCTATTTGCGTGCCAATCTGGATCGCGTGCCGGAAGCGGTTGAAGAATTGTTGCGCGCCTATTCGGCGGTCACCACCACACGGCGTTGCATCAAGCCCGTGGTTGTCAATGGCGTGCAACTGATGCCGGGGGACCAGGTGGCGCTGATTACACCGCTGGGTAGCAACGATCCGGAGCGATTCCCCGATCCTGCCACGATCAAGCTGGATCGTAATCCCCGCCACGTTACTTTTGGTTCCGGCATTCATCGCTGCGTCGGCGCACCACTGGCGCGACGTGAATTAATCATTGCCATACAGGAATTGTTAAAGGCATTGCCGGAATTCCGCATCAAACCCGGTGCCGAGATCCAGTCCACCATCAGTGGGGTATTCCAGATCCAATCTTTGCCGCTGGTGTGGCAGACCTGAGCTGCTGCCGTGAATATATGGCCGAGTATGCTGCTCACGCAGGTTGTTGAAAACAAGCTTTTCAAAGCACTGGCCGATTTGAAGTTCCGGCATAAACAGCAAATACATATCAACAGCAGAACATCACTTAAGACGTAGTCGCGGAGTTGGCAGGGAGTGGTCCTTGTTGGCGCTGTGGACTATAGTTTCCACAAATCTTGTCACCTCTTCTCAGGTAAAAGTCATGCATACCCGATTCCCCAAATTCGACTTTTCCAGCAGCCCGGCACACTGGACAAAGAATCCGGAGTTTGCGCAGAAAACGAACGCTGCGTCACTTATTCCTGCGTATATCGAGCCGTACCTGCTCAAGGTAATGCAGCGGGCACGTGAAAAAATTGATCCGGCCAAAACGCAATTGCTCAGCGACATCGACATCTTCTGCAAGCAGGAAATGCAGCACTTGCGCCAGCATCGCGACTTCAACAAGCGCATGCATTCACTGGGTTATGCCGGGCTGATTCCGTTCGAGCGTGATTACGAAGCCGGGTATGAGCGTTTTCTCAAGGAGAAATCGCTGCGCTTCAATCTCGCTTATAGCGAAGGCTTCGAATGTCTGAGCGCCACTGCCTGTGAGCTTTTTTTCGAAGGCTACAGCGAACTTCTCGAAGGCGCCGATCCGGAAACCGCCGATATGTGGCGCTGGCATCTGGCCGAGGAATTCGAGCATCGCACGGTCGCTCATGAGGTCTATCATGAGCTTAGCGGTCTGAATCCGGTTTCCGCCTATTTCTATCGTGTCTATGGTTATATCTATGCCGTCGTGCACTTGGGCAGCTTCACCAAGAAGGTTGCCCAGTATCTGCTTGACGTTGATCGCGCCAAGATGACGCCGGAGCAATTGCAGGCCTCGCGGGCACGTGAGAAAGCCGCGACGAAAATCATGCAGCAGGGCTTTTTGAAAATGGCGCTGAGCATCGCATCGCCTTTCTACCATCCCCTCAAACGGCGGGAGCCGCGCGGTTACAAGGAGTTCCTCGCCGACTTCGAAGTACGACGCTCACGCAAGCCCACCGCAGCATCTGCACAACCTGACCCCGTTGCAGGGTAACTGCGGCATCACGGGCGTCCAGCCTGCCACGCTGTTGCGCTCCTGAGCCTTCGTCAGCATCGACTATTAACCCGGCACTGATGCATGCGTGCTGGGTTAGTGACCACAATCACTCAGCCGGTCACCCCCGGGATCAGTTCAGCACCACCATGGCCTTGGCCGACTCCAGGTCTTCATAGGCTGTCATCACGCGCAAATGGGCCAGTTCGCAAATTTCCCAACCGTAGTTGGCAACATCCACGGCTAGCCAGCCCACATAAATATTCCACGGACAGGTGCGCCGGTATTCAAGCCAGGCGCTGTTGAAATCGGGGGGACTGGTCACACCCGCCTGCCGCAGGCGCTCAAGATAATGCTGGATCAGTTCCCGCTCGTGCTTGCGCCGATCACCAACGCACAGCGCGGTCTGGATGTAATAACCTACGTCGTGCATGTAATGGCCACGGGCAATCAATTGCCAGTCTATAAGTCCACCTGCCAATTTGCCGTCTCGTTCGACGCGATAGGTATTGCCGACATGCGAATCACCATGCAAGAGAGTTTGCGGCAATGTCGCCTGATGTTGCTGGGCGCGCATGGTCTGCGCATATAGATCATCCGGGGTAACGCCCATGCGCTGCAGCATCTCCTGTTTGAAATGCCGCTGCGAGATGACCGCAGCAATAAGCGCCGGCACTCGGTTGCGATCCGCAAACACCTCATGCAATGGACCTGAAATGTGCGGATGCACCCAGGCAAGGTCACCAGTCAGAGCCGGGCTTTGCCAGTATTTGGCGTGCAGCGTTGCCAGCACATCCAGCACCAAGCGCACATGGTCGGGCGTATGCAGTACCTGATTGTTCATGAACTGTACGCCGCGCAATTGCAAATCATCCATCACCAGCGCAAACGTCCCCGTCTGCTCATCCAAGTGACTGCCATAAAATTGCGGCGTTTCAATTGTCAGTGATGAACGCAGCCGCTCGTAGAACTGCAGTTCGTTCCGGTACAACACGTAATGATCAGGACTGGCGCCGACACGCGCAATCTTGATCGCGATGCGGGATGGCAGTTCACTCGCCGAACCGGGCGCATAGCGGACCTCAAACACACAGCGCCCGGCAGTGGAGGCATTGCCATCACCATATTGCAGCCCTTCCACCACCGTGAAGCTGTCAACAACAGAACCGGGGTAACGCTGGGCAATCAATTGTGTCAGCAACTCTGCCGTGAATTCATTCGCATAAAACGGGAAGCCTGCATCGCTCATGTGTCACCTGAAGTTGCTTGTCGTTTTCAGAACAGGAATTACTCATTCTCCATGTTGGCAGGCACCAGCGCATGATTTGCTCGCAGGGCCGCCATGCTAACTGTTAGTGCCGGGTTAATAACCCGTGTTGCCACCCGCAATTGTCGGCGCATTTACCACATGTGGGTTCGGGCCACGCCAGTATGTATTCTCGCTTTTGATCTTATCCTCCTTGTCAAAGTGCACAACAACCACCATGTTGCGATGCAGCTGATAATCATCGCTATATTCAATGACGCAGTGACTATCACCCCACCGCGTTACCTCTGGATCATCAAGCGCGCGCAGCGTCCCGCTGGTCCCACCCTCTCTTACCGATGCATCGAACCTTAACGGCGCTGGGAAGTGCATTCTGATGGCATCGGCCAGCGCGTTCCTTACGATCACATGCTGCGTGCCGCAGCCGCCGACAATCGCCGCGAACACTATGCACTGCATCTCACGCTGGAACGCCAACCACCTGTCCTATCACCTCGCTTTCGCCTCATTCAAATTGGGTGCAGTGCTGATCAAGCTGGCCGAATTTCTGGCCGCCCGGGGGCCGCTCCACACCGGAACGCGAACGCCTGCGCACTGACAACTACGGCACACAATTACTGGCAACAATGCTAGGCTTGCCGCTTGATTCAACGCCCATCGTCGAATGGCAGCAGCTCATCACCTGATCCAGGCGCATGACACGCTCGACCAACAACCATAAACAAGATCAGCCAGAACAAATCATGCACGCTCGTTGGTATCACGGCTGGAACATCGTCGCTGTCTGCATCCTGTCGCAAGTCGCCGCTCTCGGCATTCCAACCAACTGCTTTTCGTTCTTTCTCAAACCCTGGTCCGACGAATTCGGTCTGCCGATCAGTACCCTGACCCTGGCCATTACTTTGTTCAGCATGGTCTGTGTTGGCGCGGCGGCCATCGCCGGTTTTGTCTGCGAGCGTTTTCCGATCCGCAATGTCATGTGTATTGCCATGCTTGGCATTGTTGCTGGTCATGTGTTGATCGGCAGCGCGCACTCAGGCTGGCAGATCATCTTGCTGTACATGCTGTTCCTGCCGATACCCATCGTGTTTTCAACCGGCATTCCGGCGCAAATACTGGTGACACGCTGGTTCGTGAAAAAACGCGGCGTGGCATTGGCGTTGTCCGCTTTCGGTGTCGCTTTAGCGGGCGTGATTTTTCCGCCCATCGTGGTGGTGTTGCTGAAGTACTGGAGCTGGCGCGTCACCTGGTATGTTTTCGCTGCCGCGATTCTGGTGCTGGTGACGACCACGCTGTTCTTTGTGGTTCGCGACCGGCATGAACGCGATGGTCGGGACTATGTACCATTCGATCCGCCCGCAACCAGCTCCCGCAAATTGGCTGTGAAGGAAATTTTCAGCCGCCGCAACTTCTGGCTGACGCTGGGCGTTTACGTACCACTGCAGCTTGCCTATTCAGCCGTCAACGCCACCTTCGCACCTTTCGCCGGCGAACGCGGCATGACCAGTGAAGCCATTGCCATGCTGGTGGGCGTATTCAACATAGCCGCGTTGTGCGGCAAGTTGGCGACTGGCCTGTTGACTGATCGCTTCGGTAATCGCCTGCCACTGATCCTGGTCGCTGCCTGTAGTTTGGCGGGAATGTTGTGCCTGATTTTCTTCAATGCATCAGCTGGCACTGCTGCCGGTTTCATTCTGGTGGGCTTGTCACAGAGCATGCTGGTATTGCAGGCATCCTGCATCGCTGCCGAATTCGGCGCGTCCGACTTTGCCCGTGCCTATGGTCTGCTGTGTGCACTGGGGCCGATCGGTACACTGTCGCCACCCATCTTTGCACTGATGCGGGAGACCAGTGGCAGTTACACTAGCGGTCTGGTGAGCCTGGCTGTGCTGTGTCTTGTTGCCCTATTCATAGCCTTGTCGTACCGAGACTCAGCTGCAACTCCTGCGACGGAGGATGGACAAACATCGCCGGTATAAGGCTGCCGCAAGAAACAGCCTGCCCACAGGTTGCTCGTATCTGCTGGCTGCGATGCAATCCTGCGTGGACTTCGTCGCTACGTACCCACCATGAAAACGGCATGACGGACATCGGCGTAATGAGCCACCCAAAAAATTACGGATCTCTGGCGGGTCGAATCCCGGTGTACTGCCAACGCAGCGGTGCATAGAAGAAGTTGCGATAAGTGCTGCGTGTGTGTCCTTCCGGTGTGGCAAATGACCCGCCGCGGAGAACCATCTGGTTCAACATGAACTTGCCGTTGTATTCAGCTACCTGTCCGTGAAAAGGGCGGAAGCCGGGATAAGGGGAATACGCACTGCTAGTCCATTCCCAACGTCGACCGTAGTTAAGATGATCGGCCATCGCCTCCCACTCGAACTCTGTCGGCAGACGCCAGCCCGCCCATTGGCAAAAAGCATGGGCTTCGAAGTAATTGATATGAGTGACCGGCGTATCAGGATTGACCGCCTGCAGGCCGTCCAAGGTATATACAGACCACCCGCTTGCGGCATCCGGACACCTCTGCCAATACATGGGCGCACGTATCGGCAGGGACTGCACCCAATCCCACCCTTCCGCGTGCCAGAACTCGTAGCGGCGATAGCCGTCGTCTTCCATGAAGGCGAGGTACTCCGAGTTTGTAACGAGTGTTGACCGGATATATCCAGACGCGAGAAATACCGAATGACGCGGCTGCTCGTTGTCAAACGCGAAGCCGGCTCCAGCGTGACCAACCTGGTGAACACCTTCGACGATCGGCAACCAGCGCTCCTGCCCATCGACCATATCCATCCTATGTTCGAGCTGCACATCCACGGCGCTTTCAACATCCGGGTTGAAAGGGGGCAACGCAGGATTGGTGCCCAGAATAACCTTGATGTCGGTGATCAGCAGCTCCTGATGCTGCTGCTCGTGCTGAATGCCGAGTTCGATAAGTTTCGCCAATTCGCTATCAAGGGGACCCATGAGAAGTGGCTGCATGGCGTCGTCAACATGAGCGCGATAAGCCAGAACCTGCTTGACCGTAGGTCTACTCATGTCGCCGCGCTTTGATCGCTCCGCATGGGGTCCCTGGCTCTCGTAATAGCTGTTGAAAACGAAGCCATACACTGGATCATAGAGCCGGTACCCTGCCACATGAGGCTTCAGGATCACGGTTTCAAAGAACCACGCGGTGTGGCCGAGATGCCACTTCGGTGGACTCACCTCAAGGATGGGTTGCGGCACATGGTCTTCGATGGCTAGCGAAGCGCAAAGCCTCTCCGTACGCCTTCTCGTTGCAAGATACCGAGTTGCAAGAGATTTCAATTGCATGATTTCACTTCGCATGACTCTGTAACGAAATCGGTGCGAACTCGAACCGCGCTGCCTACGGCTCGCGCACCGAAGTGCGCATCGTAACGAACTCCTCGGCGATTGTCGGATGAATGCCGATGGTCTCGTCAAATATCGATTTCGTCGCACCCGCCTTCAGGGCGACCGCCAGACCCTGAATCACATCTCCCGCATCTGGCCCCACCATATGGCAGCCCAGCACCCGATCCGTGCGCGCATCGACAACCATCTTGAGAAATGACGTTTCCTTGGTTTTGGTGAGGGTGGCTTTGAGGGGTTTGATCCGGGTTTCAAAGACTTTCAGTTTATATCCTGCGGCACGCGCAGCAGATTCCGTCATCCCTACCGTTGCCACGTTTGGCAGACTGAATACCGCAGTCGGAATCAGCGAATAATCGAGCGGCCGATAAGCCTGCGGACTGAACAGCAGCTTCGCAAACGCCATTCCTTCGGCAAGCGCAACCGGAGTCAACTGCACACGCCCAATCGCATCACCAATTGCAGAAATGGACGTGTCGGCGGTTCGAAATTGCTCATTGACCGAAATGAAACCTTGCTCATCGATACGAACATCGGTGTTCTCCAACCCCAGTTCGTTCAATCTTGGTCGCCGCCCCGTAGCGAAGAGCACGCAGTCCGTTTCAATGACACGTCCATCGTTCAGATAAGCGACCAGAATATCGTCGGACCGCTTTTCAATGCGGACAATCTCGGTATTGAACTGCAGATCGAGGCCTTTGTACCGCAGCTGCTCGGCGAGGTGTTGCCGGATACTGTCGTCAAAGCCGCGCAGGAATAGATCACCGCGATAAAGCTGGCGCACCTGTGCGCCAAGCCCGTGGAAAATACTTGCAAATTCGGTTGCTATATACCCCCCACCGACCACCATCACACGCCGCGGAAGCTCCGGCAACGCGAATGCTTCATCCGAAGTGATGGCATGCTCGATACCCGGGATATCCGGCATCTGGGGCACGCATCCAACGGCAATGAGAATATGCCGGGCGGTATAGCGATTTCCCGCCACTTCAACGGTTCGTGAATCCACGAAGCGTGCACTGCCCTGCACAACACTGGCCCCCGCTTGCTCGAGCAACTGACCGTAGTAGCCGTTGAGCCAGGAAATCTGTCGATCTTTGTTTGCGATCAGCGCAGGCCACGAAAAGGTACGTTCACCTGTCTTCCATCCGTACGCCAATGCATCGGAGAACTCATCGGAGTAGGCCGCGCCATATACGAGCATTTTTTTGGGTACGCACCCGAGATTAACGCAAGTCCCTCCCAGCCGCTTGTTCTCGGCAACCATAACCTTGGCGCCCAACTGGCCGGCAAATCGCGCCGCTCGAACTCCACCCGAGCCTGCACCAATGACAAACAGATCAGCATCGTAATTCACAGCAGTTCACTCATTAATTTTCCAAACGACGTTGGTTGGAACTGCAGACATCTGCTGCAGTGCCCGCCGAGAAAATTCCGTCACACACCGACAAACTCGAGTCCGGCAAGCGCAAAGCGACTATCTGCATCGCACCAGGTGCGCCGCAAACGCCAGCCATTTCGTGCAGCCAGCGCAGCGATATCCGTCAGCAAAAATTTGCGCGACCACTCGGTGATGATGACTTCACCCGGTTTGAATGTGAAAACGCGATCGGCGATATGGACCTGCTGATGTGTATCACTCACGAGACGCATTTCCATGGCGCGGAGGCGCTCGTTCCAGATCGCCTCATGGTGGAAATCAGTGACGCGAAAATCAGCGCCCAGCTCACGGTTCGCACGATGAAGGATATTCAAGTTGAAAGCTGCAGTAACGCCTTCTCGATCGTTATAGGCTGGGATCAGCACCTCTACACGTTGGCACATATCGAAACCGATAATGGCGCGCCCCGCTTTGCCCGTGTGCCGACTCATGCGATCGAAAAATGAGTCGATTTCTGGATCACTTAAATTCCCGATCGTCGATCCCGGGAAAAAAGCGGTACGTCTGTTGGTCACTGGGGCGAGCGACGGCAGTTCCGTCATGAAATCACCCACAATCGCAGTAAGCCGCATGGCTGGATAGCGCCTGCGCAACCGCTCAGCCGCAGCCAACGCCGCCTCTGAAATATCGACCGGCAAATACTCCACCGGATGCACCGCATTCAGCACCAGCTCAATTTTGGTCAGGTCAGATCCCGCGCCATATTCGATGACGGGGACACCATGACCCATGAAGTCGGCGATATCCGTGAGATGACTCTCCAGCACCTGCAGTTCGATGCGGGTCAGGTAATACTCATCCAGGCCGGAAATGCGCTCAAACAGAGCCGATCCCGCCGCGTCATAAAGCCAGCGGCACGGCAGCGTCTTTTGTTGCTGCGACAAACCGGTGAGCACATCGATCCGGAACATTGCCACCGTATTCAAGGTTCCGGAACCATGTGCCATGAGCATCATTACAGCCGCGACGTCGGGATGCTGATTCCCAGCATTACATCAAACGATTCGCGGGAACGTTGATGGAATCCGGCGCATGCTCGAACTTGCGGATCATCGCGGTAACGGTGTATGTCGCCAGCAGCGTCCCATCCTGTGCAAACACGCTACCGCGACCTTGAGCCAGACCACGCCCCGCATAGACCGAAGGATTCGAATACAGTATCCAACCCGACACGTCGGCGTCAGCGTGGTAAGCGATCGCAATCGACATGACCCCAGTCGATAAGGTCACGTGTGCATCGCCTTCCTTCACACCGGCGTGCGGCAGCATCGCAGCACCAATCGTGAAGTGACCTACGCATTGAGTTAGCAACGCCTGATTCAATAACTGCGATGCCGGTTTGTCGCGGCAGCGCATCCAGCAGTGAAGCTCGGGTGGTCCGATGCGGTCTTCGAACGGCGCATAGTCGCCGTTTACGAAGCGAACATCCCGACCGGTCATACCGTAATCGAATGCAGGACATTCATCGGGCCCCGGGACTTTTGGCATCGCAATCTGCTGCTTGATAAAATCATCCGAGCCAGAGTCCATCAACACCAAAGCTGGACAACGCAGCTTTCCCTCCTGCTCAGCTTTAACCGACACTGAGGCAAACGTTTTACCTGACTGGAGAACTTCAACATGGAAGTCCAGCGGCAAATCAAAGCGTGCCACACGAGTAAAGAGCGCATGAGCCGAGACCGCCCGCTTGTCGGGAACGGCCTTCGACGCTGCAACAATCGCTTGAGCGAGCATTTGACTCCCCTCGACTACATTGCGTGGTGCGTGTAGATGGGCCGGTGCGGTGAACAACCCGGAACCCATGGGCTGCAAGTCGATGATACGGATCAGATCGGCCAAGTCACCCCAATTGCTGTTGTAAATGGTTTTGTCCATGGCGGTCACGCAGTGGTCTTCTTCGGAACCGGGAAGATTGCCACGCCGATCGAGACTGTTACTTGATCCGCATAGAATGCGATGTAACCACCGATCTGACTTACTTCGGGATAAGGATGCTCATAGCTCCAAGCTACTGGAACGGTACGATCACCTTGCGCCAATGCCCAGTAGGAAGCGACACCCTTGAACGGGCAATGACTGACTTTCTCAATCTTCACCAGTTTGGTCATGTCGATTGCTTCGCGCGGAAAATAGAACACGATGCCGTGGTTCTGCTCGTCAACCAGCAGGGTGCGCTCGCTATGCGCCAGACGGACACCGCCTGACGTAGTGACAGTAACCGGATTGCGGCGTCGCATGATATCGACGCGATAGTCATAACGGTCGTCGTACCCGGGCGCCCAGTTGGGATCAATTTGTGTAGTGGTCATGATGGTTTCTAAAGTTCGAAATGGGATTGGACAGATCGAGTGTCTATGCCTGCCACGACGATCCGGGCACGATGAATCGCTCCATCGTGCTAGCGCTTGCCCTCGAGCAGACCCTTGAGGTTTGAGCTCATGAACATCTGCTGCTCGGCAGGCGTGAAGTCCTTTACCTCGTTGAGGTAGTCGATCGGTCGCTTGAGACCTTCCGGGTGCGGCCAGTCACTGCCAAACAAGATGCGCTCAGGCGGGACATGGCGCTTCAGCTCGTTCAAGTCTTCCTCATAGTACGGCGCGACGTAAACGCATCGCCGGAAAGTGTCGACGGGATCTTTCGCGAAGCTTTTCGGCAGCTGACCATAGGCCCTGTGCAACATCTTCATCAGGTGCGGAACCCAGATCGACCCGTTCTCGCACGATACCCAGCGGATGTTCGGGAAGCGGTCCATCACTCCGTGCGCAATCAGCGCCGAAATCATGTCCGCGATCGCACGACCCTGCGTATCGATGCAAGCCTTCAGTGGATCGGACACGTCAAAGGCAAGCGCCTCGTTCGCCTTGCTGGTCCCCCACCAGCGATAGATCTGGTCGTACCCAGAATCGGAAATGTGCAGCACGACGAAAATATTGGACTCGTTGACTCGCGCCCAGAACTTGTCGAATTCTGGTGAACCCGGCGAGCGCGAGCCGAATCGTCCCGGCACCGGTGCGGGCCTGATCAAAATCATGCGCGCGCCTTGTTTCAGCGCCCATTCCAGCTCCTCGCAAGCCAAGTCGACATCAGCCAGCGAGATGTAAGCGCAGGGGTACAGGCGATCCTTGTAGTTGAAGGACCACTCGTCCGCGACCCAGGCATTGAGCGAATGGACGCAGGCCGCCGCAAGCTCGATGTTGTTGCCCATGTGCCCTTCGATCACCGACGCGAGTGTGGGGAAGATGACCTGCGCGTGAACTTTATGCTCATCGAGCAGCTTCAGCCGCGCTGCGGGCTCGTAGAACTCCGGCTGTGAGGCCAGAACGTCGCCCGTTAGTTCGCGAAGAGTTTTCCCTTCCTTATTGTTGGCGCGAAACCAAAGCTCATGCGTGCCTGGCGCAGCCACGACATCGAAGGTCGGATTGGGAATGTATTCGCTGAGATGTCCGTTGATCGCAATCTTGGTGCGACCCTCGACCTGGACGTATTGAAAATCCTTGTGAAACTTCTTGGGCAAGTGCCTTCGAAAGGCATCGGCGGTTTCATAGTAGTGCCCGTCGGCATCGTAGACGGGATAACCAAGATCCCGAGTTTCTTTCACCCGCTCCATCACATGTTGAACAGCCATCGCGTTCTCCAGCAACTTGTAAATAGATGGTTAATCCAGATCGCCTAACCGATTTGCACTCAAGGTAGTCACGGCGAACTGCTTTGTTCGAGCAATGAGAAAATCTCCTTCGCCACGATCGTTCCTGAAGCGCTTTGATCAAGCGCCTCAATGACTTCGCCTGTCGCCTCGCCAAGCGCTTTGAGCGTGGCCCCGAGGTTGTCTGTTTCGACTTCATAAATGGCGACATATTTCGCCGTGGCCGCCCCCGGGATTTGCGCGACCTTGACACGGAATCGGCGCGCACTGGTGATACCCGGCACACTCAAAATCTCCGGGATATGAATCTCGTTGTACCAGCGGTTGTATTCGTCCTCTTTTCCCTCTACGGGGCTAGTAAGAGCGATCAGTACATGTTTGGCCATTTTTTGGGGACCTATGCAGATGAAGCCCGCCGCTTGACGGCTGAGCGATGTCGTCGCAATTCATGCCAGAGCCGAACGCTCCCGCGAACATTGTCCTATTTTTTACAATATGACACGTTTGTTGTCAACTTTAGACGGGCTGGCCAAGCACGACTTGGCCGAAGAATGCCGGTCACGTTGACAGGGTGATAGCGCTCAGCCAGCATCAGTGGGATGCGTGGAAAACAAGCAAGCCGTTCTTGGCCAGTAGATTTGTTCGACGAGATCCTGCGGTTGCACGGCCGATTCAAGAGCACGTTCGCGGATTTTCGTAGCGATAGTGGCCTGACCGAATCGGAGCTCATGGTGCTCAACGCGGTGCTCGAAGCGGAACAGCCACCCACCATGTCCCAGATCGGCCGCTCGGTGGGACATTCGCGGCAGTTCATCCAGCGTGCGGCGAACTCACTCATGAGACAGGGCCTTATCGAAACGCAGGAAAACCCGGACCATAAACGCGCTGCGTTGCTGATACCCACAGCTAGCGCCCGTGAATTGAAGCGGGAGATGAACTCCCGTGCAGAGGCAATCGCCAAAGCGCTGCGCCATCAGATCGATGCAGATGCCGTGCGAGAGGCCATCCAATCCCTTCGAGCCGTTCGCCGCGCCATGGAAGCACATCACCGCAGCACTAAGAGTGCAACACGCCGCACCATGCGTTGATTGCATGTGAGTGCGGCCGCAAGTAGCAGCACACTGAAGCACGCTGCTCCATCCATCCACACGCGCTCAACTTCCAGACCGGCTTCACCCGCGAGATCGGCGAAGCTGTCGAGCCTGTGCTTGTGACTGCACTCGATGAGCAGGCGTTCGACCGGGCAAATTGATGGCTTCATTGCCGATGAATGCGTTGATCCTCGAGTGATGGCTTGCCTGGCGTACCCGGGTGCCCCTGTCGGTTACGCTTTCCAGACCAGCGGCAACGATTGCAGCTGTAATACCGAGCCGATCATCGATTGCACTTCGGCGCCGGGCTTGATGCGGAATTCCGGCAACGCCTTGAGCAATTCCTGAATGGCAATGATCAGCTCGCGTCGCGCCAGTGGCGCGCCGACGCAGCGATGAATGCCGGAACCGAAGGTGACATGGCGCGGCTTGCGATCCAACTTCACGGTAGTGGGATCCGAAAATTTTGCCGGATCGTTGCTGCCAAGCGGCGTGCTCAACGCTATGTGATCGCCCGGCATCAACTGCACGCCGTTGATCACCACCGGCTTGATGCAGCGGCGCGTGGTGGTGACGGCAGCGTAAGCGCGCAGTAGTTCTTCGACCGCGTCCGGCACCTGCTCGGGATGGGCGCGCAAATAGGCTTGATGTTCCGGATGTTCGGCCAGATGGCGCGCTTGCCAGCCCATGTTGGTGGACACGGTATCCAGCCCGCCGACGAACAGGTTGAAGCAGAAACCCAGCAGTTCGTCTTCCGTCAGCTTGCGGCCGTCAATTTCGGTTGATATGCCGTAACTGATCATGTCGTCGCCCGGGTTCTTGCGGCGTTCGACCATCATGTCGCGCAGGAATTGCACTACCTCGAAGGTTGCCTGGCGCATTTCTTCGATGTTCGTCGGATGGATGAGCTTCTTTTCCCAGCTCAGATACTGTTTCATCTCGCTCCGCGGCCAGCCCACGAGTTCCAGAAACACAGCAATCGGAAACTGGAAGGCCATGTCGGCCATGTAATCGCATTCACCTAGATCCTTGAACTGAGCGATAGCGACGCGTGCGGTGTTACGCACGTGTTCCTCAAGAGCTGCCATGCGCTTGGGTGTAAACAGCGGATTCATCAGGCCGCGATGAAACCGATGATCGGGTAGATCGCTTTCGGCAGGCACCAAATTCCAGCCGCCGCCCGTCAGTTCGCGGAACGGCGAAAAATCCTTGCTGGAAAAGTGTTCGGTATCGCCATAGATGATCTCCAAGTCTTCGAAGCGGCGAAAAACCCAAATGGGACCGAGGCCGTGGTAGCCATCCAGCGTATAGAACGCTGCCGGGCCGCAATGCACCTCCGGCACGATGGTAGTAAACGGGTTCTCCGTCGTGATGCGGCCGTCATGGAACGGAAACGGGCGCACCATCTCCGGCCTAACGTGCGGCGGCAGGGTCTGCATGGTGACGGGGCCACTGGATTGCATGGAGCTTTTCCTCTTGGTTTTTGATCTGGCCCGAGTCCGCTGGTTGGATGTCGGCTTGCTGGCATTCTATAAGTCGATTGGTTCTACACAATCAAATAGAGGTACATACTCTTTTAACTATTGGTCACGAATCCGGACGCGCCGATGGCGGACCTGCAAACCCTCAATACCTTTCTGCACGTCGTGAAGTGCGGCAGTTTTTCCGCGGCAGCCGAGCAACTGGGCGTGACGCCGCCGGCCGTCAGTAAAAGCATTGCCAGGCTGGAGCGTGCGCTCGGCATCCGGCTGATGAATCGCACCACGCGCAAGTTACACCTCACCAGCGAAGGCCGGGATTTCCTTGCGCATGTCGAGCCGCATGTGCATGCCATCGAAGCTTCGGTCGAACACGCCCGCCGTGCCACACAGCGACCACGCGGCTTGTTGCGAATCGTCGTCGGCACGACCTTCGGCCAGCACTGCCTGATCCCGGTGCTGGCCGGTTTTTTCGATCGCTATCCCGAAGTGAAAGTCGAGTTGGATTTCGATGAGTATCCGCGCGATCTGCTCGAAGGCGGCTTCGACCTGTGCATCCGTCTTGGGGTCGGCAGTCAGGCCACGCTGGTGACGCGGCGCTTGCACTATGCGTTTCCGGTCGTCCTGGTGGCCAGTCCGCAGTACCTGGACACGCATGGGGTGCCGCGCACCGTCGAAGCGCTAGCGGCCCATCGCTTTGCGGGTGCAGGCAGTCAGTCCAAGCACATTGCCAATTGGCAATTGCAGCGCGTCGCGCCGGAAACCGAAGCCGCGCGTCGCCGCCGAGGCAAACCTATCTTTGTGCCGATTCCGCGCGGGCCACTGATCATCAACGGCACTTACTACGACACCGCCATAATGGCCGCCCTGCATCATGTGGGAATTGCGGGAGCGGCATTGCCTGCGGTGCAATCGCACTTGCAGTCGGGCAAGCTGAAAATCGTGCTGCCTGACTATCGCGTCAAGAATTCCCGTGCGGCAGACAATTGCCTGTATATCCAGTATCCGCATCGCGAGCATTTGGCGCCCAAGGTGCGTGTGTTCGTGGAATACGTGATGGCGGCATTAAGCGATCGTTCCATCAATGAGTTTCCCATCGAACAATATGCTGCGCGTTGAACGATAACGCCCGGTGCATGGCGCGAATTCACAAGCGTGGCGCTCCGTGCAAACGATCAGTTGCTGGCGACCTCGGTCAAGGTGATTCCAGAAACTTTGCGTATCGGCCGCAGCATGGGGTTCAGCCGCTCGTTGATCGCCGATGCGCCCGAACGCGTCATACGCATGGCTTTTACCTTGAAAGAATGGATAGGAAATGAACGCTCGCCGCGATCACTGCAGACCTCGCGGCGTATCAGCTGCATATTTGTGGCTGCACTTGGTTAGCCGGGGTTCGCTGGGATGCTTGCGCATTAACCATTGGTAGAAGATGTCGATATGCGGATCGTTCTCGTCAGTCCAGACGGCCATAAAAGCCTGGCGTGTGATCCACGCGCAACCGGGTCAGCTTGCGGTAGCAGATCAACCAGTGTCCATCCACCTTGCGATAGTGCTCATGATAATGACCGTAGCCATGAAAGAATTCGTCACGATCGCCATTGCGCCACCACAGATGATCTTCCATCGGCCAGATGCCTGTTGCAGTCGTTGCTGAGGTGATTTCAATTTCGGGCTGATGGGCATGATGCACGGAGGTGACCGACGTGTTGTGTTCCATGAAATAGCGAATCTGATTGGCCAACGCCTGCGGCCCGACCACACGATTGCGCTGACCATTGCTCTGCGGCTGTTTGTCGGGCGGCAAGTCGCCGTAGGTTTCGCTCCAGGCGTCGTCGGTATGCACGCTGCCGTACAAATCCCATTGCTTCATGTCCATGTAGCGGATGCGCTTGGCGAACACGGTTTTGATTTCTTCAATGGCCAGCAGCATGTCGGCCGCATTGAGCGATGATTCAGTCATGATGCTCTCGTTGGTTGATCAGGCCGAAACAAACCGCCTAAAACAAGCTGCGTGAAGCACCACCGTCGATACGGATCACTTCGCCGCTGATGAATCCGGCGCGCTCGGAACACAGAAAAGTAACCAGCGCCGCGATCTCTTCGCCCGTGCCGAAACGCTGCATCGGTGTCGTCTCGATGAACTTCTCCGTATCGAAGCCGTAGGTATCGAGATACTCCTTGGCGATATCGGATCGTATTGCTCCCGGCGCGACGCTGTTTGCAGTGATGGCGTATTTGGCATACTCGAACGAAATGGTCTTGATGATGGAAACCGATGCAACGCGGATATTCTGGTGCGGCATCGGAATGTCGAGATGCGGCGTCTTGACGATCGTAGCCAGTTCGACAATGCGCCCCCAGCGACGCGCCTTCATCGACGGCAGGACTTCGCGCGCAAGGTTGACAAGCGACATCGTGAACATCTCATGGGCTGAGGCATAGTCTTCATTTGGGATGACTTCGAACCCGGAGCGGAGAATTGGCATCGGCGGGTTGATAACCAGAATGTCCGGCTCCCCAAATGCATGACGAGTTGCATCAACAATCTGTTTCGCATCATCGACACTGGTCATGCCGGTAGTGAGTCCCTTCACTTTGCCGCCGGCTGCCGTGATTTTGGCGACGGCGCTTTGCACAATATCTGCATTGCGCCCGGTTAACACCACTGCTGCGCCTTCAGCCGCCAGTTCAGCGGCAATCGCCAGGCCCGAACCGCGGCTGCCGCCTGCGACGATTGCGACTTTGTTGGTGAGGTTGAAATTCATTGATCCCCCTGATGAGTGAGTCGGCGCATTTCGCACACAGTGAAACCGGCGCGCGTGTGATGCGCGCCGAGGAGCGCAACCAGCTCGTGCGCGTGCTCATATCAATTGCTCCAGGGATGCCCTGTCGTATGGAAGAAAAGCAGTGCCGCTGCGCGCCTTCTGCGTCCACGCCGGATCGCTGAGCAATGCCCTGCCCACGGCAACTAGATCGAACATGCCGCTCTCAAACAGGTTGAGCACCTGGTCAAGGTTGTTGATGGCCAGGGTGTCGCCGCGGTTCTTGAACGTGTCCTGCAACCAATTGTTGAGACCCACGCCGCCTACTGTCATCGATGGCTTGCCGGTCAGCTTGCGCGCCCAGCCGCTCAGCGTGAGGTCGGACCCTTCGAAGACAGGACCGTCGAAGCGACGGCTGCTGGCATCGAACAAATCGACGCCGGCATCGGCGAGCGCCCCCAACATGATGCCGAGCTCATCGGGTGTTTCAGCAAAGCGGGCACGGTAATCCTGCTGCTTGTGTTGCGAGAAGCGGAACAGAATAGGCGGCGCTTCGCCAATCGCCGAACGAATTGCCTGGACCACTTCGGCGCCGAAGCGCGCGCGCGCCAACGCATTGCCCCCATAACGATCCGCGCGTCGATTGGTGTCGGACCAAAAAAAAGTATCGATGAGATAACCATGCGCGCCATGAATGGCGATGCCATCGAAGCCCGCATCCATCGCATACCGCGCCGAACGCGCATACGCGGCAATCACATCGCCGATCTGCGATTCGGTCATGGGTGCAGTAGGAGGCGTGGTGCGCTGCACGTACTCCGGTGCATACGAAGTCAATCCCGGCGTGCCCCACAGACCCGATGGGCGCAAGCCCGGATGATCGTGGCGTGCTCTGGCGGACGCGCCATACAACACCCCTTGATGCCACAGTTGCGGAACGATCTTGCCGCCTGCTGCATGCACGGCATCGGTCACGCGACGCCAGCCGGCCAATGCAGCCTCGCCGTGCATCACCGGAATCCAGTCGGTGTCGACTGCATACGGATGATCGATGCCGGTACCTTCGGTGACGATTAGCCCCACACCGCCTGCGGCACGCCGTGCGTAATAGGTGGCCACATCGTCGCCGGGCACACCCTGCGGTGAATGTTCGCGCGTCATGGGTGACATCACGAAACGATTACGCATCGTCAACGAACGTAGCGTGAACGATTTAAACAGCGGATCGGTCATGCTTTCCCCCGAGTTTCGGTTGCGATTGACGCGTCGATGTCGGCGAGCAATGCGCGTGCGTCGGCATCACCGTTCATCAGTCGGTTGCTGCGCCGGGCAATGCGCCAGACACCGGCGACGCGCTGCAGCTCCCAGCGATTGGCGGATACCCGCCAGGCGTAGAACCGTTCCTCGCCATCGGGTCGAAATACGCAGGTGTAGTTGAGCGCGACGGCGCGATCGCCATCAATGCGCACATGCGGCAGTCCCATCACATGACAGACGCCCGTGGGCACCATGTCGAAATGCCGCTGCGCGAATACCTCTGCAATCGCCTGTCGACCTTGCATCGCGCCTACCGCGCCGATGTCATAGATGCCATCTTCATTCCACAAGCAGGCCAGTTGTGCGGCTCGCTGTGCAGTGCTGGTGGTGTCGACGAGTGGCCCGTAACTCGCAATCACCTGGCAGATCTCCTGGTGATCGCGCAGCCGAGCCACTTCAGCTTCAAGTGCTGCGAGTCGAGCATCTCTATCTTGTTCGCTGCTTTTAGCCGAGGCCGACATATCGCACCACGTGATGATGAAGGTTGATGTTGGCTAGTTTGGCAGCATTGCCGGCCGCGACATAGCTGCGCAATCTCATGCCGAGCTGGATCGCGGCCAAATTGTCGAGATCCTGCACGTACAGCCTTTCTTTTTCAGCTTGCAGAAACACACGCGACATCTGTGGTTCGTTCGGGATGTCCGCGTTCAAGGCAGATCTATTTGCATTCACACAGCTTGCGGACGCATGCGTGAGTATCCCCGAAATTATATTTTTTACACACTGATGTGCAGCGTTGTGAGTATCATAAAAAAAATGATAGCCTGTCAATTATTCAAAAGCGGCATGCAACATCTAAGCCGCTTCGCGTGCCGTACAGGTCGGCATTCTGACGCAATCTGGCTACTGCTTTTTTTGCACAGAACGAGGAAAACACATGCCCATCAAGAAAATACTCCTGCTCCGGCGCAAGCAAGGCCTGACACCTGCCCAATTCCGCGATGGCTATGAGAACAGCCATTCACGCATTGGGGTTGAGCTGTTCGGCCACCTCTGGATTGGATATCGGCGCAATTACCTGACCAGGGGCTACCCGTTTACGGTTAGCAACGGAGCCCTGGCCGGGCCGGAAGACGTCGGATACGACGCCATTTCGGAATTCATACTGCGCGATGAAGCGGCTTTAGAGGAAATGGGCCGGATTGCCCAGGCGAACTGGGCACGCATCAAGGAAGACGAACTCAAATGGTTCGATGAAGTGCACAGCTACGTGATGTCGTGCGAAACGATCGAGGAAGATTTGAGCAAACGTTGATGCGGCTTCGCTCAGCGACTGGAAATGTGCAGCACCGATCGCTGAGTAGCTGACATCTGTTCAACGGCTTGGTTGAACCACTGATGAGAAAACCAACATGAGGAACTTTTCGGGTTCCTCATGTTGTTAGCCAGAAAAATCAGGTCTTTTTGAAAGACAGTTTTTCCGATAACCTGCCGAGAACGGCTCGATTCCCTATCAGACAATCTCGCCCAACACTTGGCCGACTTTATAAACTTCGCCTGTCTTGGCCAGAATTTTCAGAGTACCGCTGGCAGGGGCATTGACTTCATTGACTGATTTGTCGCTCTCCAGGGAATAAATCGGCTGACCTTCGGTTACCTGTGTGCCATCGGCCACCAACCATTCGGTCAAAGTACCCTCATCCATCGAGAAACCAATTTTGGGGAGTAGAACTTGCGTGCTCATGAGTAATTCCAGTGCAAAGTCATTTGAGGGTTTTGCGCAATGCAGCTTCGATCTGCGCCGCGCCGGGAACAAAGGCCGTTTCCAGCGGCTTTGAATAAGGGACGGCACAGAACGGCGCACCGACACGCTGCACCGGTGCCTTGAGTTGCGAGAACAGCTCCTCATGGATGACGGAAGAAATTTCCGCCCCCACACCGAAGGGTTTGACCGCTTCATGCGTCACCACGGCACGACGGGTGCGCGCGACCGAATTGAGCACCGTGGCACGATCCCACGGCGCGATGGTGCGAAGATCAATCACTTCGACTTCAACCCCTTCTTCGGCGAGCTTGCTGGCGGCAGCAATCGCTTGATGCACCTGCGGACCATAGGCAATCACGGTGGCATCACGACCGGGACGCGCAACGCGCGCCACACCCAGTGGGATGCGCTGACCCGGTTCAGGCGCTTCACCGGGAGCAAAATAGGTAGGCAGGTTCTCGATGAAGATGCAGGGGTCATCATCAAAAATGCATGACAGCAACAGACCCTTGGCCTCGGCTGGCGTTGAATAAGTCACCACCTTCAAGCCCGCCGTATGGGCAAACCAGGCCTCTAGATAATCTGCATGCTGTCCGCCCGTGGAAAAGCCTGCGCCCGTGGTCACGCGAATGGTGATCGGCACTTTGGTTTGTCCGCCGGACATGAAGCGCAGCTTGGCCGCATGATTCACGATCATGTCCATCGCCACGGTGGTGAAATTCATCAGCATGATTTCAGCCACGGGTTTCATGCCGACCATCGACGCACCGATGCAGGCGCCAATGATGGCCTGTTCGGAAATGGGCGTGGAGCGCACGCGGGCATCACCGAATTTCGTTGACAGTCCCTTGGTGACACCCATGACGCCGCCATCTTCGGGATCAGCTACGTCCTCACCCAACATGATCACTTCAGGATCCGCTGCCATCGCCTCGTGCAGCGCCATGTTGAGCGCCTGGATGGAGTTCATCTTTTTGGAAGTTGCAGTGCTCATCAGTTCACTCCGTCAATTCAGCGGCGTATACGTCTTTGCGCAGTTCGGAAACATCGGGGAACGGCGCAGCAATGGCCGCATCAATGGCGGCGGCAATCTCGCTGGCGTAAGTCGCGTCCACGGCATCCAGTTCGGCCGCGGTGACATGTTTCTGTTCGATCAGCCAGTTGCGGTAGCGCGGCACCGGATCTGCCGCCATGGCCGCCGCCTTTTCTTCCTTGTTCATGTAAGCATCGGCGTCACCAAAGACATGTCCAAAAAAACGGAATGTCATGGCTTCAATAAGCGTTGGCCCTTCGCCGCGGCGGGCACGTTCGATCGCTTCATGTGCAACTGCATGCATTGCCAGTGGATCATTGCCATCCACCGTCACGCCGGGCATTTGATAGCCCACGGCGCGGTCGGCAATGTGTTTGGCCGCTGTCGCTTTTTCATAGCGGGTGTGCTCGCCAAAACGGTTGTTCTGGCACACGAACACTACCGGCAGTTTCCACACACTGGCCATGTTGAGTGCTTCGTGGAAGGCGCCAATATTGGATGCGGCATCGCCGAAATAAGCGACCGTAACGCGGCCGTCCTTGCGGATCTGTGATGCCAACGCGAGGCCATTGGCGATGGGCATGGAGGAGCCAACAATGCCGGTGGTGATCATTGCGCCCGAGGCAGGATGGGTGATGTGCATAGGACCACCCTTGCCTTTGCAGGTACCTGTTGCCTTGCCTGCCATTTCAGCCCACAAGTCTTTCAGGGGCACGCCTTTGGCCAGCATGTCATGGGTGCCACGATAGATGGTGCAAATGTAATCAGTGGTTTTGAGGTTCACCGAAACGGCGCTGGGAATTACCTCCTGGCCGCGCGGCGAGTAATAAATCATCGGCAATTTGCCAGAAAGGATGGCCGCACGGGCCTGCTCGTCATTTTGCTTGAGCAGGGACATCTTGCGATACATCTCGATGAGTGTTGCCCGATCGGGCATGGAGGCATTCTCAGTCATAAAGGGTTCCCGTTAGCGGCGTGGGTTTGCTTCGCACGAACTCGAGCATGCAGTTGTCAAGGATACGCTTGCAGCAAACGTATCCTCCGTACAATAACTGACTTTGTATCATTTTCCTTAGGCGGATTGAATAATCTTGCAGCCGGCGCCGATACTGATGCCTTGGCAACTACGACGCCTTGAAGAACGCGCCCGTGCCATGCAAGCCGCAGCCCCGCTGACGGAAATTGCCGCGCTGTGTCATATCAGCGTTCGCTAACTGGTACGCGCATTCAAAAGCCAGCATGGGCCAAACCGTGCAACAGTATTTTTCCGTCCGTCAGATGAAAATAGCGAAATCACTGCTTATCAGCACCGAGCTACCACTCAAGGCTCTTCGCAGGTGTCGCCTCCTACTCACGGCTACGCTGTATCAGTCGTAGATATAACTGTTAATCAGACCATGCAGATGCGTGACCGAGCGCTCCTGTATCGGGTTGGGTCGCAAGCCGCGGCCATTCAGGGCAATGGAATGCATACCTCGCTGCACATCTTCGATATTGGACATGTCCTGGCTTAGCAAAGGAGGAATTTTGCCACCATGTCCGTGCCAATCCGGGATCAACGTTTTCTCCAGTGGTGGCACCGTTTCCTTCTTGCCAAAGTGCACCAGGCTCATCATGTGAAACTCACATTTGTCGGGATTAAAAGGATCATCGGGATCCGGCCTGCCGCTGAATGCAAGCGTTCCATCCGGCCCCACAGAGAAGCTCTGATTGGGGAAAGCCACCCAAGCCCCACCTATCTCCGCCCACTGCTCTGCGGTAGGCATAGGAAAATAAGCCTCAACCTCGTCAGCCGCTTTTTTCATTGCCATGGTTGCAGCCGCCATCACATCCCCCATGGGTGTGTTGTCGGGCAATGCTCGGATGGCCTTAGCGGCCGCAATAAAAGAACGGCTGGTGCCCTGACCATTACCTTTGTGCCGCGACAATTGTTCTAGCAGTGCATCCTGGTATTTGGCAAAGCCTTCGTGCCATTCCTGCAAGGTCTGGGGTGGCTTATTCAATCTCCGGGACGGTGCACCGGGCATTAACTCAAATGCATAAGAGTGGGTGCTATGCTTGCCACGGATGATGGAATGATTTTTTTCGTCTATCACCGCAGTAAACTGCGGATGTGTACCCAATACATGGTAGCTCTCGGCAAACGCCTCCTGAGCGGTTTTCCAGTTGCCTTTCAGCTTGATGACGTTGTACCAAGCGATGCGCATGTCTTCAAATTTCAAGACACCAAGCGCGCGTTGCGCAGGGGCAATGAATTCCTCAAACGATTCCGGCTGCTCCGACATGTTGATGTAAACAAATCCACCCCAGTGCGCAACGTGCACCGGCACCAGCGACATGTCCTTGATAGTCATGTCGGGGTAACCATTCCACTGCTCGTGATCCAGAATGCGGGTATTGTTGCCTTTTAAATCCCATTGCCAAGCGTGGTATGCGCAATGGAATTTGGTGATTTGTCCGGCACCTGACAACAAACGCCGGCCGCGATGCGGACACACATTGTGAAATGCTTTGACTTCCTCCTTGCTAGTCCTGACCACGATAACTGACTGGTCCGCAATGTCATAAACCATGTAATCCCCCACATTGGGGATTTCTTCAAGTCGACACGCCCACTGCCAAACTCGCGGCCACAGTCGCTTGGCCTCGAGATCGGCAACAGTACGCGACGTATAGGCTTGATGATGAACCAGATCAGCTCTGACCTTGTCCAGCGACAGGCCACCATTGGTTTCCAGAGCCATTGCAAACACCCCCGTTCAAAGCAATCAAAACACAGAATCCGCCCCATTTATTGGGCAGCACCAAATCGGTCGACAGGTCAAATCTCAATCATTTGAAAGGCATCCTTGGTTGCGCCGCAGTCAGGGCAATACCAGTCCGCAGGAATGTCTTTCCACTCCGTGCCGGGGGCAATGCCGCTCTCCGGGTGACCCACTGCTTCGCTGTAAACCCAGCCACATTGCACACACAACCAATTTCTCATCACGGCAAATAACGCTTACCAGAAAGCCTGTGAAAATTGACACTCCGCCAACTTCTGCAGATACTATTTCAATTACACACGAGTGTGCAACCTACAACGAGAATTCCCATGAGCAAAACACTCCGCCAAGTCAACGAGCCAGTCTCTGTTCTAAACGCGAACATCCCGAAGGAGCCCTATTTCTCGCGTGCGTTTCTGGAAGGTGAAAAACAGCGCCTTTGGCCGAATGTATGGCTGATGGCGTGCCGCGAAAGCGACGTGGCCGAGAAGGGCCGGTTCATCACCCTCAACATTGCCGATGAATCGATTCTGGTGGTCCGCGGTGCGGAAGACGGCGTTCTACGTGCGTTCTTCAATATTTGTCAGCATCGCGGCCGGCGACTGATGTCCATGGAATCCGGCCGCGCCAGCAAGTTTGTCTGCAAGTATCACGGCTGGCGCTGGAACAGCGATGGCAGCAATGACGAAGTGATTGATCAGGCGGACTGGGGCGACAGCCTGAGTCAGAAAGACGTAGCGCTGAAACCCCTGGCGCTCGGCACCTGGGGAGGCTGGGTGTTTGTGCACATGCAGCCTGACAAGGCCGAACCTTTGCAGGAGTATCTCAAGCCACTGGTACACGCCTTCCGCAACTACCGCTTTGAAGACTTCGCGCCGGTATGGCATCGCACCGTCAAGCTGCCCTGCAACTGGAAGGTCGCGCTCGATGTCTTCATCGAGGGATATCATGCCACCACCGCGCATCGCCAATTCAATCCGGTATCCGGTGACAACCGCTGGACCTGCGAGACTCACGGCGTGCATTCCATGTTCCATTTCCGCAACTTTCCCATCTTGGGCGATCCATCGCTGAACATCGCTTCCTTGTCCGGCTTGCCGCAGGACGAAGCCTTGTTTGCCAATGCCAAAAGCCGCGCAGAAAAGATTCACATCTACTTCAAGCTGCTGAATCGCGATACCGGCGCCCTGTTCACTGATCGCAGGGTGCGCGCCATGCAGCGAGTGGCAGAAGAAATGCCTGCAAATGCCGAATACATGGACTTGCTCGCGGCCATGGACCGACTGCTTCGCGAAGAAGGCCGCAAGGATGGTATTGAGTGGGACAAGTTCACCGGCGAAGACGTTGCCGCTGTGGGACTGGACTGGAATATCTTTCCCAATATTGCGTTCCTGCCAACTGAAGACGCGGCACTGGTGTATCGCGCCCGACCCAATGGCGACGACCCCGATACGTGCATCTTTGACATCTATGCGATGGAACGCTTTGCACCGGGCAAGGCACCGGCTACCAAGCGCGAATCCCTGGAAAAATGGCAGGATGGCCAGTGGCCACTGGTATTCGTGCAAGATTTCGAAAATTTGCCGGAAATCCAGGCGGGACTGAAGTCGCGTGGCATCCAGTTCGTCCGCCTCAACCCGCTCTCTGAGCTGACGTGCGTCAACCTGCATCATCATGTGCGGCGCTATGTCTATGGCAGCGCCGAATAAGCGATAAGACGCTGACTTTGCACGCCGTCGGGCTGGCCCGATGGCCTGCATTAATATTACAAAACAGATCAATTATCAGGAGCGAGCATGAACGTTCCAGCAAGCATTCCTGCCTTAATCCGCGAATCTGCCCCTGGTGATCTGCAATGGAATTCATATGTCGCCGAACCCATCATTGTCGATCCCGCCACACAGCAATGGGATGACGCCGCGGATGTGTTGATTGTCGGCTTTGGCGGCGCAGGCGTGTGCGCCGCCCTTGAGGCACGCGCACAAGGCGCTGAGGTGCTAGCGCTGGACCGATTTGAAGGCGGCGGTGCCACCGCCCTGTGCGGTGGCATTTATTACGGCGGCGGTACACGTTTCCAGACTGAAGGTGGTTATCCCGATTCGGCGGAAGACATGTATCGTTATTTGAAACAGGAAATCGGCGATGCGGTTCAGGACTCAACCCTGCGCCAGTTCTGCAATGACAGCAACGCCAATCTGGAATGGCTCGTATCGCACGGAGTGAACTTCGGCAGCAAGGTGTACACCGGCAAACGCAGTTATCCACCTGCAGGCTATGACTTGTATTTTTCGGGCAATGAAAAAGTACCGCGCTATAAAGCTCACGCCAAAGCGGCGCCACGCGGCCACCGGGTGGTTGGGCCTGATTTCACCGGCGAGACCCTATTTGCCGCATTGAAACAATCCGCATTCGCGCACGGCGTACGCCTGCGTCCGCACACGCGAGTTACCCGGCTGCTGCTGGATTCAGCAAGCAATGTCGTGGGAGTTGAAGTACAGGAAGTGCCGGCTGATTCGGTCGGCAGAAACTTGCACCGCAAACTGATCCGCAGCGTCAACAAATGGCGGCGGCTGTTTGAACCGTTGGCACTCAAGGCTGTTGAGCAGGCAGCCGCCATCGAACAAGCGCATGCCAGACCACTGCGCATCCGCGCACGTCGTGGTGTAGTGCTGTCCACTGGCAGCTTTGCATTCAACCGGCCCATGGTACGGCAGTACGCACCGAAGTTCGCCGAGGCCATGCCGCATGGCACCCTGGGCTGCGATGGCAGCGGCATTCGCCTCGGCCAATCTGTGGGCGGCGCAACCGGCTACATGCATTCGGTCACCGCGTGGCGTTCGATCAGTCCGCCAGAAGCCTTCGTTGAAGCATCGTGGTCAACAAGGATGGTCGCCGCTTTGTTAATGAAGATGCCTACCTGGGTCATCTGGGTTTTCATATTGCCGAACAGCCAGGAGGCCGTGCCTGGGTGATTGTTGATCGCAACAGTTGGCGTCGATCATTCCGTGACACCGTACCGACACAGGAAAAATGGCACTACTTCGGCCTGCCCCTGTTGATCAATCTACTGTCCGCCAAGAAAGGCCGCACGCTGGCGCAATTGGCGCAGCGCATCGGCGTCAATGCCGATAATTTGTCGCGCACGGTGCTTCGTTACAACGCGGATGTGGTACAAGGACAGGATGAGTTTGGCAAATTGTCCGCCCTGCAACGTGCCGTTGGCGATGGACCCTACTACGCCATTGACATCTCAACCGGCTGCAAAGCCAACCCCAATACTTCCATTCCCATGGGCGGACTGGAAGTCAATGAAACCAGCGGTCAGGTACTACGCACTGACGGCTCCGCTGTAAATGGATTGTTCGCCGCCGGTCGAACTGCCAAGGGTATTCCCGCTGGCTTCTATGTCAGCGGCTTGTCGGTCGCTGACTGCGTATTTTCTGGCCGTCGCGCCGGATTGCATGCAGCCACCCGAGAAACCCGCCGAAACCAACAGGCTGTTGAAAAATTGAGCGCTGAATAACACCAGCAGAGTTTCTCACCGGACAATGTGTGCGCTGCATGCCGCGTGCGGCTTCTGCAGAATTTCCGTTACCTGCCAACGTCATGCGTACCCGACTTGACCAGCGCACGATGCACAACCTGGCGGAAAGCCGCGGTGAACTGCCCGGCCTGCGCACGCCGCGCCGTCACTGTGTCCGCCATGGATACGGACAGTATTGCCGAAAACCACATACCAAAGATCACCAGCGCCGCTTGCTCAGGATCGACGCCTTCGTACAGTCGTCCTTCCTTGTGCAGTTTTTTGAAATACCGTATGCCACGCCGCCGCAGCGGCAGATCCCGGCCATTCTGGTCCAGCATGTCACGCAAATGGGAACGTACGCTTTCCGGCGCTTCCACCACGAGTCCAGCCACGAGGTCAAAGGGATCACCCAGTTCTTCAGGATGGTTGTCGCTGAAGGCGGTATTTAGCACTGCTTCGATGTGTTGACGCGCCGCTGACAGCAATTCATCACGATCGCTGAAATGGTGATACACCGTGCGCCGGGTTTTGCCGGCGCGCAGCGCCACCTCGTTCATGGTGACGCTGTCTGTGCCACTTTGCGACCAGATGGCTACCGCGGCATCCAGTAAAGCTTGCCGGGTACGGTCACCTGATGCGCTGCTTTTGCGAATGGATTTGGCGGTGACGCTCGCAGCAACGCGATTTCTTCTGGATGTTGTTTTGAGTGTTTTAGCCTTGTAGCTGGTGGTGTGTTTTCTCATTGGGCAAGCATACTGTCTTGTCAGCATGATCACCACGCGCAAGCAATACCATCAGCGCGTATTTAGCAACGCAACTGCAAAAGTCCCGCGGTCGCCGCAGCAGGTACGGTACGTGCCACAATGCCCTCATAGGCATCGCGCACCGCATCGCCGATGCGACCGCCTCGTCGCGCGTCGCCAATCAAGATATACGCAATGCCTGCCGCCTCAAGTTGATCAGCAAGCCGAAAATCCGGTTTGCGACCTTGCGCAATCAGCACACGGCTGACCGCCAGTTCCGTTTGCCTGAAAAGCGCGTCTTGCAACACAACGCCGGCTTCAGTAATGCGCACAAGATGTGTGCTGTCCAGAATGCGGATGTGCTCGTTGTCGGTCAGTCGTTTGAGCAACACACCGCGGTAAATCATTTCGGCAGAGCGCGCCAGATCGTGAGTAGGTGAACGCGATACCAATACCACCTCATAACCGCGCTCAACCAAGTATTCGGCACTTTCGCAACCGGTTTCACCACCACCATAAACCAGTATCGGCAAAGTCTTGTCGGCAGGAATCCACGAGTCATCTCCCATCAACACCTCGTAGGCATCCCGCACAATGCTGCTATCCATGCCTTCAATGTCCATGCGATTGGGATGCGCACCATTGGCCAGCACCACCAGCGCAGGCTTGGCGGCAATGAGACTTGCCGCTTCAATTCGGCTACTCAGACATATCCGCACACGGCTGTTGGCCAGTTGACGCTGCAAGTAGTGTTGATAGCCGGTCAATTTGTCCTTGAATGGCGGTGCGGCAGAGGCAATCAATCCGCCGCCCAGTTCCACCCGCGCTTCATGCAGTTCGGTATGGAATCCAGCTTGATCAAGCATCAATGCTGCGGCCATGCCACCAGGCCCAGCTCCCACCACAATGGCCTGCGCACCACTTTGCAAACCTGCAGTGGGCAGAGGATCCAGTTCACGTCCAGCACGCGGATTTTCGGCGCAACCAATCGTGCCATGCTCACCCGAGCTTATGGCCAGACAATAATTGCAGGAAGTACAGGGACGAATATCCGCATCTGCGCCCGTGAATGCCTTGTTGGCCCAGGCCGGATCAGCTAACAGAGTGCGCCCCAAGGCAATGAGATCGGCATCCCCGTCACGCAGTGCCTGTTCCGCTACGGCCGGACTGCGAATCTGGCCCACGGTAATCACAGGCGCACCCGTAGCTTTGCGAATGCGTCGCGCATAGGGCAGGCGCCAGCCTTCCGGCATCGACATGGGTTCGATAATTTTGTCAAAGCTGGTCGCACCCAAACCGATGGAAACATGCAGGACATCAGCACCTGCCGCTACCAAACGCGGCGCAATGCGTTCCATGTCATCAATGCTTAACCCTTGCGACGAGAACTCCTCCGCTGACAGGCGATAGCTCAACGGCCGGTCGCCAATTGCTTGTTTGACACGCTGAATCACTCGGCAGGGAAAGGCAAGACGCCGATCTTCATCACCACCCCATTGATCATCACGATGATTGAAGTAAGGCGACAAAAACGTGGTCAGCAAGTAACCGTGTGCGCCGTGCAGTTCGACCGCCTGATAACCAGCTCTGACGGCAAATTCAGCAGCACGGCCAAAACATTCAATGAGATTTTCGATTTCAGCATGCGTCAAGGCACGCGCGGTCAGTTTTGCCGGGTCGCGCCGTGAAGGAATATCGCTAGGCCCAACGGCAATGCCACCCTCCACCAGCGAACGTTTGACACCAGGCCCGCCATGTTGCAACTGCACGCAGGCCACGGCGCCCGCGGCCCGGATTTTCTCAACCAGGCGGCGATGGCCTTCAATGTACCTTTCATGGTCCAGCAATAACTGGCGATGTTCGGAGCGGCCAGTGGGTGCATGCACGCTGCAGAACTCGACAATGATCATGCCGGTGCCGCCACGCGCGCGCTCTTCGTAAAACGCCATCTGCAGATCTGACACCGTGCCATCGGCATTGGCCAATTGTGTAGACATGGGGGCCATGACCACACGGTTGGGCAAGGTCAGCCCGGCAAGCTTGAACGGGCTGGACAGGATGGGGCAAGAGGTAACTGGCACAGAGGAACTCCGCTTCTGATCTCACCCTAAACTAACACCGTGTCAGTTATTTTGAAACCGGCGCAGCACCGGCAAACTGATCACGCAATTTATGCTTGAGAATCTTGTTTAGTGTTTCGTTGCGTGGCAGACGATCGACAATTTCCAGCTGCTCGGGAATTTTTTGCATCATGACTCCCGCCTCCTTGAAGTAACTGATCATTTCCTGCAACTGCAATGGTTCAGTTCCCGATCGGGTTTCAATGACAGCACAGACGCGTTCGCCGCGTTCTGCATCCGGCAGGCCGATCACGGCAACTGCACCGACCTTGGGATGAGTGAACAGCAGATCCTCGATCTCCTTGGCCGAGATGTTTTCACCCTTGCGAATGATGATGTCCTTGAGACGACCCGTTAGCGTAAGGTGGCCATCTGCACGCAGAATGCCCAGATCGCCAGTGCGGAAGTAGCCATCGTTGTCGAACGCGGCAGCGTTGAGCGCGGCATCAGTGTAGCCCTTGCAAACCGTGGCACCACGTACACACACCTCACCTTCTTCTCCGGCAGGCGCTACCTCACCGTTTGCCTTTACGATGCGTACTTCCACGCCCGGAATGACGTGCCCTTCGGTGTGGGCCAGTTGTTCGTCAGTGTCATCAGGTGATCCCTGTGCAATCAGCGGCACTTCCGTCATGCCATAAGCATGTGCAACTGCACACTTCAACTCACGTTTGAGCTGCCAGTACAGTTCAGGCGGCTTGGGCGCACCGCCACCTGTCAGCATGCGTAATGTGGGAATCAACGGTTCCTGTGGTTGTTTGCGCTGCTCTTCAAGGTATGCAAGGTAATGCGCGGTGCTGCCACCGCTCTGCGTTGCGCCGTATTGCCTGAGCAACGGAATGACCTGTGCCGGCACGAAATTCTCAAAGAGAATGGCTGACATGCCATTGGAAAACATCATAGACAAGTACATCACGCCGCCGATATGGGCGATGGGGTAAGCGATCGTGCCGATGTCCTTGAGGCCCAGCTTAAGTGCATGAGCTAGGCCGTACCCGCCCGCCATGATGGTGCGGTCTGTATGACATGCACCTTTGGGATCAGAGGTGGTGCCTGAGGTATAAACAATCCAGCGTACTGTGTCGTTAGGCGGAAGCGTCGCAGGCAAGCTGGCAACATCACCCATTGGCAGTGCGGTCGGCTCCGACTCAATCGTGATGAGGCGTGGAGGAGTTGCTAATCCCTTAGTTACCTCGTCCGCAAAGGCCACAAAATCGCGATTGGGGAACTGCGCAGGCACCAGAAAGAACTCTGAACGACTGCTCTTAAGCACCGCGCCGGTTTCACGTTCGCGATACATATGGATGATGGGATTCTGCACGGCTCCCAGGCGCGCCAGTGCAGCAATGACCAGCGCTGTGGACATGCGGGTTGGCAACTGCCAGGTCACCATGCTACCGGCACGAATACCCTGATCATGCAGTCCGGCTGCCACACGCTCGGCAGTAAGTGCAAATTCGCCATAGGTCATGCGTCGGCCCATGACATCGAACATCATGGGCACATCAGGCGTCGCCGCTGCCCTTGCCTGGACAAGGCCCCAGAACGTTTCAGCACGCAACAGCGAGGGTAAAGTTTGTGTGGCAGCAGTCATGGTGTTTGATTGTGCAAAGCGAACGAAGATTGCATGAACGCACGATACACTCGTGCAGACATACGCTGGCGACCTGCGAGTTAAGCGGGCAAATCCGGTTTTTCAGACAAGATGCAATTTTTCATCATGGCGAGCGTTCCGGCAAAAGGTAAACGCGCCGCATCAGGCATGCAGTTCGATGCGTCCGTTGTTGATGGCGACAACATCGCGCTCGACTGCACGCACGCGATAACTGATGACGTTACCGTCAAGCCACATATCAGTACGCAATGTCTCGCCAGGATATACGGGCGCAGTAAATCGGCCAAAAATGGATGCGATGCGTCCCTCTTCATAATCAAGCATCGTCTTGAGGATGGCATATCCCGCCACACCGTAGGTTGCCAAGCCGTGCAGAATAGGCCGTTCAAAGCCCGCTTTGCGCGCCACAGCAGGCGAGGCATGCAGTGGATTCAAGTCGCCGTTAAGACGGTACAGCAACGCCGTTTGCGGCAGTGTCGACACGTCGCAGCGCGCATCTGGTTCGCGGTCAGGAATCGCCGGCGGTGGCGGCAGGGAGCGCGGCGGTCCACCGATGCCGCCATCGCCGCGGCAAAACATGGTCTGGGTAATCGTGCACAGTGGCTCGCTAGTGGCTCGCTCCAGCACCCGTCGTTCATAGGTGATGAAAGCGCCTTTATCCGGCCCCTTGTCAATGATGTCGACAACTCGTGAATGCCCCACTACATCCGCCTGCGCCGGCAAGGGTTTGTGCAAGGTTAAGCCTTGTTCGGCGTGCACAATGCGCACCCAGTCAAGACCCGTATCCAGCAATCGGGGCCAGTATCCTGGGTGAGCGAGTACAACCCCCATCATCGGCAACACGCGCAAATTTTCTTCAAAACAAAAGCGCAACTGACCTTCATCGGTTGGCTCTGCGCCTACGCCCAAACTCAGGGCGTACAGCATCGCGTCCTTGGGCGCGTAGCTCGAATACGAATCCGGAATCTTCAGATTGATGATTTTGTCGTAGTTGGCCGGCATGAGGAATCAGACACCCTTGAACTGAGGTTTGCGCTTTTCCAGAAAGGCCGCCACGGCCTCGCGATGATCAGCGGTCATTTGCAACGCAGGGTTATTGTCCAGTTCGTAAGCCAGGGTGGCATCCAGACTTTCAGTACCGCGTGCATAGATACTTTTGATGATGGCGAACGGCAAGGGAGCGTTGGCAGCAAATTCACGCGCCAAGGCAACAGCGCGCTCCAGCAGCTGCGCCGGCTCCACTACCGCATCGACCAACCCAAGGTTCAAGGCCTCAACGCTGTCCACCACGCGCGCCGTGGCAAACATGCGCTTGGCTTCCGGCAGGCCAATGCGCCGCGGCAGACTCCACAGCAATCCCAAATCAGGAATCATGCCCATTCTGGCGAATGAAGAAACAAACTTGGCTGTAGTGGCCGCGACAATGTAGTCACAGCCACATACCAGTGAGAATCCGCCACCCGCGGCGTACCCTTCGACAGCGGCAATCACTGGCTTGGACCCCGCGGCAATGGCGCGAATGATGGGATGTCCCAATGCATTGCGTGCCCGTCCAACAGGCAAAGGACGTGGATCAGACATCCCGGAAATGTCGCCGCCGGAACAAAAATGGCCATTGGCGCCCGTAAGAACAATGGCGCGACACTCGGAATCGGCCAACAAGGCGTCAAACTTTTCAGCCAACGCCTGCAAGACATCCTTGGACAAGGCATTACGTGTTTGCGGCACATCCAGGGTAATAATGCCCACTTCATCAGTGCGCTCGGCACGAACCAGTTCGGTCATGAATTTTCTGCCTTAAATGGCCTGCTTATTCAACAAGAAACCGTGCGGCCGGTTAACTGGCCATACGGATAACAGTATTGCACACGCCTTGCGTACTGCGTCTGCCGGCGCCAATTCCGCAATGTCCGCAGCAATGCTGCAAGCTGATGCGGGCATTTCATCCGACCCGGTTGCTCATGTCAATAAATGACTGTCAGTCAGTTATGTGTCGGCCAGAACGGCACTTTAGAAACTTGAGCGCGCGCAAATCGATTCCAGTTCAGCACTGAACAACTCGGCCAACCATTATTCTGACAACACAGCGCACTTGGACAGAAAACTGACATGGTGTAATCTTCTTATCTCTGACGTCACCTTGAGCAGCACTGCAAAATGAGACTTAAGCTCAGCCCCGAGGACGAAGCATTTCGCAGCGAAGTACGCTCTTTCCTGCGCAGCACCCTGCCCGATGAAGTGCGCCGCCGTTCCCACATCGGCATGCATCCAGTCCATGACCAAGACCGACGCTGGTGGAATCGCATCTTGGGCGAAAAGAACTGGTCGGCACCTCACTGGCCCAAAGAATATGGCGGCCCAGGCTGGACGCATCTGCAAGCCCATCTGTTCGAATATGAATGCCGCATGGCAGGTGCCCCGGAACTGCGCTGGCAAGGCATCCGTTTGATTGGGCCGGTGATCTACACCTTTGGCACAGCGGAGCAAAAGGCGCGTTATCTGCCTGACATCATTACTGGCAAGACCATGTGGGCGCAGGGTTTCTCGGAACCCGGCGCGGGTTCGGACCTTGCGTCACTGCGCACCAGTGCGGTTCTTGATGGCGATCACTATGTCATCAATGGTCAGAAAATCTGGACCACTGAAGCCAACTACTCCGACTGGGGATTTTTCCTGGTGCGCACCGACACCACGGTCAAACCGCAACGCGGCATCTCCATGCTCGTGCTGGACATGAAGTCACCCGGCGTCACTGTGCGCGGCATTCCTACCATCAATGGCGAATGCTCCACCTGGGAAATCTTTCTTGAAAATGTACGCGTTCCTAAGGACCAGATGATTGGCGCGCCGGGCAGTGCATGGGATCAAGCCAAGTTCCTGTTGAGCAATGAACGCACGGCCAGCGCCGATATTGAAAAATCCTGGGGTGACTTGCACCGCATTCGCAACATCGCCGCGCAGGAACAACGCAATGGCAAATCGCTGCTGGAAGACCCGCTGTTCGCCGCGCGCCTGCGGGAAGCGGAGCTGATGGTGCAGGCGCTGGAATGGTCGGTGCTGCGCGTACTGAGCAACGCTCCCAGCGAACATCCTGTGGCCGCCCGCGCATCGGTGCTGAAAGTGCGCGGCTCCGAACTGCAACAGCGGCTCACCGATCTGATGATTGATGCACTTGGCGCGCGCAGCCTGCGGGTGTACCGGTGCGATACCGCCTTTGATCCCGCCATCGTCACCTCCCTGTGGCCGGAACACGTGCCCGGCGTCACTGTGGATCAACTGTACTCGCGCGCCTTCACCATTTACGGCGGCGCACGCGAAGTGCAGAAAAACATTCTCTCGAAGCTGGCCTTCAACTTTTAACCCATGAATTTCGATCTTTCAGAAGAACAAACCATGCTGGTGGACGGCGCACGTCGCTACGTCCGCGAAAACCTCGGCATTGAAGCGCGCCGCGCTGCCGCCACCCAAGCGGATGGCTTTTCGCGCCGGCATTGGGCCGATTTTGCAGAGATGGGCTGGCTAGCCTTATCCATCCCGGAAGATGCAGGCGGCCTGGGCGGTGGCGATGTTGACGTGTCTCTGTTGATGGAAGAACTGGGGCGCGGCCTAGCCATTGAACCCTATGCCGATACCAGCGCGCTTGGCGCGACACTGATCAATGCCGCTGATGACAAGACGCTGCGCACGCATTTGCTTGGCCTCATTGCAGCAGGCGAGTGCATCACCGCACTGGCGCATGTCGAGCCGGATGGCCGCAGTGAATACCAGACACCGGTCAATGCCCAGGCCAGCACCATCGCCAACGGCCATGTGCTGACCGGCATCAAGACACGCGTGCCCTACGGAGCTGCTGCCAGTCATTGGCTGGTCAGCGCGCGGCTGAACCACAGCAATGACTTTTCCCTGTTCGTTGTTGACCGCGATGCCAGCGGCGTTGCCATCGACAGTTATGAAGTGATCGATGGCACGCGCGCAGCCGACCTGACATTCAATCAGACGCCCGCACAACTATTAATTGCCGATGGCCAACGCGCTGCTGCAACACTGGAGCTCGCGTTGGATCGTGCCGTCATTGCCTTGGCGGCTTGGACCGTTGGCTCCATGGAAGCCGTCATGGCCCTGACTGCCGACTACCTTAAGCAGCGGTCACAATTTGGCCAGACCTTGAGCAAATTTCAGGCGCTGCAGCACCGTATGTCGGAAATGTTCATCGAGACCGACCAAGCCCGTTCCATGCTCATGCAAGCACTGGCCGCCCTTGAAGATGGCAATGCCGCTTATCGCGCGCAAGCGGTGTCGGGCGCAAAAGCACTGATCACGAACGCTGCCTACTTTGTCACCGGTCAGGGCATCCAGTTGCATGGCGGTATCGGCATCACCGAGGAATACGCTGTGGGCCATCACTACAAATCAACCATCGTCCATGACAAGCGTCTGGGCGACCGGGACTTCCACCTGATCCGTTCAACTGGCCTGGCACAAGGCCCGCGTTAATCACCGCGCAAATCACGGAACCCCCGCATGCACAATTTCATGCCCTTGTCGTTTGCAGACGATCTGGACAACAACGCTACTTGGTACGCCAATGAACCTGCTTACGTCGAAGCAGGCCGCACTCGCACCCACAGTGAATTGCTTGCCCGCGCGAAACAGCTCGGGTCGGCACTGTACAAGGCGGGCGCACGTCGGGCCGACCGGATCGGCATTCTCGGCATGAATTCCATTGAGTACGGCGAGGTCATTGCCGCAACGCAGTGGAGCGCATTCATTCTCGCCACCATCAATTTCCGTCTGGCACCTCCGGAAATCGCCTATGTCATCAAGGACGGCGGTCCCAGAGTGCTGATTTTTGATGCCCAATATTTGCCGGTCATCGACGCACTGCGCGACGACCTACCTTCGGTGCAACACTTTGTTTGCATCGGCAGCCAAGCCGACTGGGCCATCAACTATGAAACTTTTCTGGCCACCGGCGACCCGGTGGGGCCACCGCTACGCGCCCGCGAAGAAGATCTGTGTTGTCTGATCTACACCAGCGGTACCACCGGCAAGCCCAAAGGCTGCATGTGGGGTCATCGCGAATTGCGGCAATTGGTCCAAGTCGACACCTGGCTGTGCGACATGCAGCCCACCGACCGCGCGCTGATTGTCATGCCTATGTTCCATTTCGGCGGACTGGTCATCAGTCTGTCCATGCATTTCCGGGGCGGCGCCGCGTATCTGTATCGGCAGTTTGATCCCGAGGCCATGGTACAAGCCATCGAACGCGACAAGCTCACACTGGTATTGCTGGCGCCGACCATGGTGCAAATGCTGCTGGAAGCGCCCTCCATCGCCAAATCAGATTTGTCGAGCGTGCGCACCGTGCTGTATTCCGCTGCGCCCATGCCCGTGCCCGTGCTCAAGCGCGCCCTGGAAGTCTTCAAGGGCTGCGGCTTCGTCAATTTGTTTGGTCAGACAGAAATCTGCATGTTCTGCCTGCCGCCGCAATTGCATCGCCCGCATGGCAGCGAACGCGAACGCAAGTGGCTTGGCTCGGTGGGCAAACCTTATCCAAACCTGCAAGCCAGAATCCTTGATGAAGATGGCAATGAATGCCCACCGGGACAGGCAGGTGAAATCGTGGCGCGCAGCGGCGCCATGTTCCGTGGCTACTGGAACAACAGCCCTGCCTCCATCGAAACCCTGCGTGATGGCTGGGTGCATACGGGCGACATGGGCTACGTCGATGCAGAGGGATTTTTGTATCTGGTGGACCGCAAGAAAGACATGATCATCACGGGTGGCGAGAACGTCTACTCGCGCGAAGTAGAAGAAGCCGTGCTGCAGCATCCGGCCATTTCGGAATGTGCGGTCATAGGCCTGCCCGATCCCAAGTGGGGCGAGAACGTCTGCGCCGTGGTGGTGTTGCGCGCCGGCATGAGCGCAACAGAAAACGACATCATCGAACACACCCGCTCCCTGATCGCCAGCTACAAGAAACCCAAACAGGTGATCTTCACCCATGCCCTGCCCAAGCTGATCACCGGCAAGATCAACAAGATTGAACTCCGCAACCTCTATCGCTCAGCCAAACCATGAACTTGAATCTCAACGACGAGCAACAGTTGCTGCGTGAAACCGCCCGTAAACTTTTCGCTGCTGAATCCACACCGGAGCGTGTGCGCGCATGCGAGGCCGCTGACGGCTTTGATGCACAGCTGTGGTCGCAGATTACTGCGATGGGTCTGCACCTCATGCGCATCCCCGAACACCAAGGTGGTCTGGGACAGGGCCTGCTGGAAGCGGCGCTAGTCGCTGAAGAAGCGGGTCGCTATCTAGCCTCGATCTCTCTGCCAGAAGCACTGACGGCCAACCGCCTGCTGTCGCAGTTGTCAGGCGACAAAGCCAAGGCGCTGCTCGACCTCGCCAGCAACGGCACATTGTTTGTGTTGATGCCCCAACCCTTGAAGGCAAACGTCAAACAAGCCGTGCCCTGCCCCGGTATCGCTCATGCGGTGCTCGCTCTAGACGGTGACAGTGTGGTGGCGCTGACCGAATTACCAAAAAAAATCACGGCCAATCTGGCCGCCGCGCCTTATCTGCATGCGGTGGTGAGTGGTAGCGATGCCGTTGGCAAGCGTGAAGTGCTGGCCACTGGCGCCGCAGCCCGCGATGCCTTCGTGGCGGCGCTTGAAGAATGGAAAATTCTGCAAGCGGCCCAGCTCTCCGGACTGGGTCATGAAGCCATTAAAATGGCCGCAGAATATTCCTGCACGCGCCAACAATTTAGTCGCGCCATTGGCGGATTCCAGGGCATTGCCCATCCGCTCGCGGATTCGCTGGCCGATCTGGACGGCGCACAACTAATAATCTGGCGCGCCATCTGGGCCATTGCCAAAGGCCACCCGGAAGGCGGCGCCAATGTCTGCCAGGCATTCTGGTTTGCTTCGCAAGCCGTCACCCGCGCCGTTGCCCGTGCCGTGCATACACATGGCGGCTATGGCGTTTCGTTGGAATACAACATCCAGTTGTACTATCGCCGCGCCAAAGCATGGCCCTTGCTGGCCGGTGATCCCACTCTTGAATTGCTGCACGCAGCTGACCGTCTCTGGCTTGGCGCAACACCGCCATTGCCTGCGACAGGTGATGTCGATATGGAATTCGGTGTTGGCCCGCGCGCCGAAGCCTTCCGGGAACAGGTACGCCAATTCTTTCGCGACAATCTCACGCCGGAAATTCTCGCCAAGCGTCATCACTCGGTAGCAGGCTACTCCGCCGAGTTCGATGCCAAGCTGGCTGCCGCCAATCTGCTGTTTCCGCATTGGCCCAAGGAAGTCGGCGGCTTGGGGCGCGACGCTTTTGATTACGCCGCCATGCTGGAAGTGTATGAAGAATTTGGCATGCAGCGCATCACCGGCCCGATCACCAACCAGGTTGCACAAATCGTCATGCAACTGGCCCAGCCCGAATGCAAGGCTGAAGCCATGCCACGTTTCATCCGTGGTGAAGCCCTAGCCTGTCTGGGATTCTCGGAACCTGCTTCAGGCTCGGACGTGTTTGCCGCCAAAACGCGTGCGGAGCGCGATGGCAATGACTGGGTGATCAACGGGCAGAAAATCTTTACCACCGCAGGCAATCTGGCGCATTACTGTTTTCTGCTGACCCGTACCAATCCGAATGTTGCCAAGCACAGGGGATTGACCGTATTCCTAGTACCTATGAACACGCCGGGCATTCAGATCCAGCCGGTGTATACGCTGATGGATGAACGCACCAACGTCACCTATTTCACTGACGTGCGCATTCCCGATAAATATCGCATCGGTGAAGTGAATGGCGGGCTGGCAGTTATGGCTGCAAGCCTGGAGCTGGAGCACAGCGGTGGCGACACTTATCGCATCAGTTACAGCAACATGCTGAAGCATGCTGTTGAGTACGCGCAGAAAACCCAGGAAAACGGCAAACGCCTGATCGAACAGGACACCGTAAAAGCAACACTGGCCAAGATTGCGGCGCACACCACCATTGCAAAAATGCTCTGCTACCGCGGCGTCTGGGCGGTCAACAATCACATTCCCAACCGTGCTGCTTTCGGCCCGATGTCCAAGGTGTTCTCCACCGAGATGTATCAGAAGGATGCCTGTGAACTGATGGATCTGTTCGCACCCCACACGCTGTTTCATGATGATGATGAGCATCTGGCTGAAGTGGAGCTGGGTTATCGCCAGTCAATTGGCATGACCATCTATGGCGGCACCAGCGAAGTGCAGCGCAGCCTGATTGCCGAACAAGGGTTAGGCATGCCGCGCTCGCGCACTTGATCACTCGATGCCACATGCATTCCACCTGCCACTGATGGCAGCAGAATGCGCATTAAGTTCTTTGAACGGCCTGCGAATTACGCACCAGCACCACCCAGTCAGTTGTGCTGTGGTTCAATGCCGGAATGTCACTCACTGTCAGTCACCCTGCTTTCAGAACGCCGCTCGATGCTTGCCGCCGTCCACAACAATCCACTCACCCGTAATGTAGCCGGCATACTGTGAAGCCAGAAACGTCACCAGTCCGGCAATTTCGGCAGGGAGACCAATGCGGCCAGCAGGAATGCCGCCGCTGACTTTCACATCACGTTCCACCGCGGCGAAGTCAAGACCTTCAGCTTCCAGATAGGACCTAGAACCCTCGGTGGCAATCCAGCCTGGCGCCACCGTATTGACGGTTACGCCATCCGCAGCGACTTCATCCGCCAAGCTCTTGAGAAATCCTACGGTAGCGGGCCGAACTGTGTTGTGCAGGATATGCGGTATGGAGCCTTCGGGTTCCTTGGCCGTGCCGGAGCCAATATGGATGAATCGTCCAAAGCCATTGCTGCGCATGGCAGGAATCACCGCCCTGGCCAAATGAATGGCGCCCACGGTCAAGGTGCGAAAAATGCGTTCGTACTCATGGGGATCAGCATCCATGAACCGTCCAGTACTGAAATCATTGGTCTGGCTGACGACGATATCGGGCATGCCATACAACTTATGCGTCGTAGCAACAGCCAGCCTTACTCCAGCTTCAGTACCGACATCTGCCGCCACCCCAGCCACAATACCGCCGTTGGCACTTATACGCGCTACAGCGTCATCGATGGCCGCTTGTCCCCGCGCCACAATCACTACCTTGCATCCTTCCTGTGCCAGCATTTCTGCCGACGCATAACCCATTCCTTTGCTGCCACCACAAACCAGTGCCACTTTGCCGACAATGCCCAGGTTCATCATGCACCTTTTAATTCTGATGGAATATCTGATTCATCGCCGTTCATCCCGTGGCCAAATTCCATTAATCCCCTGTCCTAGGTCTGGATGCGATCAGGTGAAAACAATTCATTCATCAGCAGCCTCCGGTCACGATCCGGATCGGTCGCAATGGTAATTTGCTGGTCAAAAAGCAAAGTCCTGCGTGTCTGTGGCTGATACGGCTCCCACACTGGCAATGACGCATGATTGGGATTGCCAGTGCGCGCGAAGGTGGCCCAGGTGTGCTGCATGGCTCTGGCAAGCGCATGATCTGCGGCGGTTGCGCCCGCCAGAGCCGGCACAGCAATGCCCCGCTCAAGGGTGTTGAACACGAATGGCACTTCAAACAGGTGGAACGCACCACACTCGCCACCGAATCCCCGCGCGGGGTACTTGAACAAGTACATCCATGCGGCGCCGCCCGCCTGATGCTGCGCTTCAGCCAACTGCATGGCAGGCCACCAGAAGAAACGATCGCCATCCACTTGCGTCCACGGATTGCGGCCGGCAGCGGTGATCGATAGGTATGTCTGCCGTGCCTGTTCATGCCGTGCGCCAAACACAATGGCAAAGCGGCGCTGCAACTCCTGCTGGTCAAAGGCATAGAACGAAGGCAGCTCGATCTGCAGCACTTCCAGTTCATCAGCATTGGTACCGATCATGAGCGGAACATCGCGTGACAAGCCACTGGCCACCGCAGTCAAGGGTGGTTGCGGCAACACAACACCATCGACTACCGGACCCAGGTCAAAACCCAGATCTGCTGATGACCGCGATTGAGCCCGCTGCTGCAACACCGCACCCGTGAGTGTCAGCATTTCATCCGGATTCATGGCGCGCAGTTTGGCCAGGCCTGCCTCATTGGTCTGCAATCCCGCGGCCGCGAATAACGCTATCGTGAATTCGCTGGCGCGAGCCACAGTCATAGAATTTGCGCAGGCGCCGCTTTGCAGAATCGCGCGTTGAAACAAGCCTGCGGCGCGTGGCATGCCCAGCAACGTGCCCACCGACATGGCGCCAGCAGATTCACCCGCGATGGTGACATTGTCCGGATCACCACCGAGCGCGTGAATGTTGTCTCGCACCCAGACCAATGCCTGAACCTGATCGAGCAGGCCCTGGTTGGTGCCGTCTTCATGCTCGATGAGACCCGCCAGATGCAGGAAGCCAAATGCATTCAGCCGGTAATTGATCGTGACCAGCACCACGTCTTCATGGGCAGCGAACGAGGCGCCATCGTAAATACTTGCCCGACCACAGCCCGTCAGGAATGAACCGCCATGAATCCACACCAGCACCGGACGCCGCGCCGCATCGCAGCCCGGCGTCCAGACATTGAGCGTTAAACAATCTTCTGATTGCGGCAACTTCGTTGTGCCATGCAACTCTTCCAGCGGTGTGGGCCATTGCGGCGCAATGCTGCCAAACGCTGTTGCGTCCTGCACCCCGCTCCACGGCGTGACGGCTTCAGGTGGACAGAAACGTCGCGCGCCAACCGGCGGCATGGCATAAGGAATGCCCCTGAATACCAGCACCTCGCCCACGCGGCTACCTTGAATTCGGCCGCAGTGACAGTTGGCGATCACCACATTGCTAGTTGTAGTCATGAGGACGCTCTGCATAAACCCGTGCCTGTCTGTGACCGAGACGCCAACGAGTGATCAAGACCATTGCCTATGAACTAATCGATCCACATCCATCAGCAACACCGCACCGCGTTGCTCAACCTCGATGCGCCTGCGGAAGGATGTTCACTCATGACGCCTGCCAGAACCTGTCAAACATCAGCACACTTCGAACAACCCAGCCGCGCCCATGCCACCGCCAACGCACATGGTGACCACGACATACTTCACGCCACGGCGGCGGCCTTCAATCAACGCATGCCCCACCAGCCGTGAACCTGTCATGCCGTAGGGGTGTCCGAGCGGGATACCACCCCCATTGACATTAAAAATGGCTGGATCAATGCCCAGGCGATCGCGGCAATACAGCGCCTGCACGGCAAAGGCTTCGTTCAATTCCCACAGTCCGATATCGCTGACCTTGAGGCCGTTGTGTTTGAGCAGCTTGGGCACGGCGAAGACCGGGCCGATGCCCATTTCTTCAGGCGCGCAACCTACCGACATGAAACCGCGATAAATCCCCAACGGCTGCAGGCCGCGCTTTGACGCCAACGAACCTTCCATCAACACACAGGCAGAGGCGCCATCGGACAACTGGCTGGCATTGCCTGCAGTGACGACACCGCCTTCAATCACCGGCTTCAGCTTGGCCAACCCTTCCAGCGTGGTATCCGCACGCGGGCCTTCGTCACGTTCCAATCTGACTTTTGCGTAGCTGACGGCCTTGGTGTCTTTGTCGACTTTTTTCATGGTGGCGTCGATGGGCACGATCTCGGCGTTGAAACGTCCTGCCGTTATCGCTGCCGCAACTCGCCGCTGCGATTCCAGCGAGTACTCATCCTGCTGTTGGCGGCTGATGCCGTACTTGCTGGCGACGAACTCAGCGGTATTGATCATCTGCATGTAAGCATGCGGCACTCGCGCAATGAACGCCGGATCTTTCTCGCGCAGTGACCATTCACCGTAGGCAGGCGAGGTGGCGCTGACATTTTCCGAGCCACCGCCAATTACCACGTCACAACCATCAACAATGATCTGCTTGGCGGCAATGGCAATGGCCATCAAACCAGAAGCACATTGACGATCCACTGTGCTGCCGCCTGCCACCACATCGAGACCGGCTGTCAATGCGGCGGCACGCGCCAGATTGCGTCCTTGCGTCCCGGCGGGCTGGGCACAACCGATGATCACATCTTCCACTTCGTCCGCCGCCACGCCGGCACGCTCAACAGCGTGACGAATGACGTGCGCCGTCATGGTTGGCGACATGATGTTGTTGAGCGCACCACGATGCGCCTTGCCGATGGGGGTACGCGCCGTGGCGACGATGACAGCTTCACGCATGGTATTTACCGATTATTTGCAGACCCATTCCAGCCCGGACAGCGCATCAAACAGTAATGGTGTAGCCGCCATTGACGGAAATGATCTGGCCGGTGATGTATGAAGCTCCCGAAGACAACAGGAACAGCACGGGCACCGCCACTTCTTCCGGCGAGGCAAAATGACCCAGCGGAATCTGCGCCAAATATTGGTCACGGAAGCGTTCGTCGTTGCGGATGGTTTCCGTCATCTGGGTCTCCACGGCGCCGAAGGAAATGGCGTTCGCACGAATCTTGTACTTGCCCCACTCACGGGCCGTGCTCATGGTGATGCCAAACAGGGCGGTCTTGGCGGCCGAGTAGTTGATCTGACCAATGGTGCCGCGGCGTCCTGCGTCGGACGTGATGTTGACAATGGCGCGTGGTCCGGTATCGCCTGCCTTGACGCGCTGGATCATGTGACGGCCCACCGCCTGGGTGAAATAGAACGAGCCGGTGGCATGCACATCCATCACCTGTTGCCACTGATGCGGCTCCATCTTATCGATCATGGCCGGCCGGATGATGCCGGCATTGTTGATCAAACCATGCACTGCACCGAAACGCTCGACGAGTTTCGCTACGGCGGTCTTGGCGAACTCCGCATCGGCCACGCTGCCTGTCAGTGGCAGGAATTTATCGCCGAGTTCGGCGGCGGCCTTGATGAGGTTGTCAGCGTTGATATCGACACCGCCCACCGTTGCGCCCAGATCAATGGCCATTTTGCTCAGTGTCAGACCAATGCCCTGGCCAGCACCCGTGACGAGAATGGTTTGGCCTTGCAACGACAGAAGCGTATTCATGGATGTGCTCGTAATATGGAAATTCAGGAGGAAAAACCGGGCAGACAATACGCACCGGAAAGGCGGTCATTAGAACTGACTCAGTGTCATGTTTTCAAGAGCGGCCAGCCGTGGCTTGGCAAACCAGCTGATTCACCTGGGCTCAGCCTGCCACGGCGGCAATACCGGCACGCGCCACTTGCGCATCCTGATCTGGTTTGACACCGGACACGCCTACTGCGCCGATACAGTGGCCACCAATCAGGATCGGCACCCCACCTTCCAGCATGCCGTTCAGTACGCCCACCGTTACCAGTGCGGTACGACCGCCATTGATGGAATCCTCATAACCTTTCGATTCACGGCGCGCCAGCGCGGCGGTACGTGCCTTTTCCCCAGCAATATAGGCGGTGACCGGCGCAGCGCCATCCAGACGCTGCAAGGCCAGCGGATGACCGCCCTCATCGACAACCGCAATCGTCACCAGCCAACCATTGCGCGTGGCTTCTTCACGCGCGGCATGCAGAATGGCGTCCAGATCAGCGCTGGTCAGTACAGAACGAGTTTGTTGCACGGGCATGAAGTATTCCTTCTGAAAAAACTGTTAACGGAGTGAGTGAGATTCAAGCACTTGGTCAAGCTGTTCGATCCAGTGTTTGACAGGCACCTTCGCCTGCCCGGCCAGGTGCATCTGACAACCAATGTTGGCGGTCACAATCTGCTCGGGCGCGCCGCTCTGCAACGCGGCCAGCTTGCGGTCACGCAGTTGGCGTGACAAATCCGGTTGGGTCAGCGAATAGGTGCCCGCCGAGCCGCAGCAAAGATGTCCGTCGGGCACCGCGGTCAGGGTGAACCCAAGTCGCTTGAGCACGTCTTCCACTGCGCCACCCAGCTTCTGGGCATGCTGCAAGGTACAAGGACAATGAAACGCGAGCTTGCCTGTAGCGCCAACCACCCGGATTTTTTCCAGCGGCTCGCTGCGTAATACTTCGACCAGATCTTTAGCCAGCGCACTGATGCGTTTGGCCTTGGCGGCGTAGTGCGGATCCTGCGCCAGCAGATCGCCATATTCCTTGACGAACGCGCCGCAGCCACTGGCCGTTTGCACAATCGCTTCGGCGCCTGCTTCGACTGCAGGCCACCAAGCATCGATGTTGCGGCGGGCACGTGCGAGGCCCGCCTCTTGCGCATCAAGGTGATAATCCACCGCGCCGCAGCAGCCGGCTCGAGTTGCGGGCACGATGGCAATGCCCAAGCGATTCAGCACACGCGCTACCGCCGCATTAGTGTTCGGCGACAACGCTGGTTGCACGCAGCCTTCCAGCATCAGCATCTTGCGCGCCTGCGTTGCTGCAGGACGCTGGCCTGCAGCGGCTATCTGTGCAGGAATTTTGTCGCACAACGCGGCGGGTAGCAGCGGGCGCACCCACCGGCCCATGCGCAGCAATGCGCCGAACAACATCGGGCGGGTCATCACGAAACGGATCGCCGAACGCAACACGCGCTGCATGGGCGTGCGTGATACACGTCGGTCAATTTCCTCCCGGCCAATATCCAGCAGCGTGTGGTACTGCACACCGGAGGGACAGGTGGTTTCGCAGTTACGACAGGTCAGGCAACGATCGAGATGGGTCTGCGTTGTACGCGTCACCTCGCCACCTTCGAGCATCTGTTTGATGAGATAGATGCGACCGCGCGGCCCATCCAGTTCATCACCCAGCAGTTGATAGGTGGGACAGGTGGCATTGCAAAAGCCGCAATGCACGCAACTGCGCAGGACGCGCTCCGCTTCGGCAGCGCGTGGCATTTGCAGGGCTTGGAAATCAAGTCGGGTCTGCATCAGAAGTCCGAGTACATGCGTCCGGGATTGAATACGCCCGCGGGATCAAGTTGTGCCTTGAGTCGCTGATGCAATGCCAATACCGGAGAAGCCAATGGATGAAAGGTAGAAATGCCGGAGTGGGTGCCTGCGCGCCACAGCGTGGCGTGTCCACCGGCTTCGCTGACCACACGGCGAAGAGTGTCGGCATCGGCCTCACTACGCAGCCAGCGTTGTGCACCGCCCCAATCCAGCAACTGGGTGCCGGGCAGATTGAGCAGTGGCGTGGCCGGTGGCAGCGAGAGTCGCCACAACGATTGCGAGTCGGTAAAAAAGGGCAGTTGCTGTTCACGTAGCGCCAACCAGAATGAATCATCTGCAACCAGCCCGCCCAAACGTTTGGCGCTGGATTCAACCGAGCCATTGCCACCTTCCAAGCGCAAGTACAGCGCCTGTCCATCATGACAAGCACCCGTAATGGGCAACGGCTGACTGGCCCAGCTTGTCAGCTGGCGCAGTGCCATTGCAGCGTCCAGCTCAAGCCTGAGCGTCAAGCGGCAAGCAGCGACAGGCAGCACCTTCATGGAAATTTCGGTCAGCACGCCAAGGCAGCCGAAGCTGCCCGCCATCAGGCGCGCCACATCGTAACCCGCCACGTTCTTCATCACTTCGCCGCCAAAACGCAGATGCCGTGCGTGACCATCAATGAGCCGACAGCCGAGTACGAAGTCGCGCACCGAGCCCACCCAAGGCCGGCGTGGCCCAGCAATGCCCGCTGCCACCATGCCGCCAAACGTGGCCTGCGCGCCAAAATGCGGTGGCTCGCAGGCCAGCATCTGACCGCGCTCTGCCAACGCGGCTTCGATATCCGTCAGCGGCGTGCCGGCACGCGCGGTGATGATGAGTTCGGTGGGGTCATAGCGCAGGATGCCGCGATGCGCGCGGGTATCCAGCGTCATGCCCTCTACACCTCGTCCCAGAAACTGCTTGGTGCCACCACCACGCAGGGCCAGGAGCTGGCGCTGCGAAATGGCCGTGCGTACCTGTTCCTGCCACTGCACACTGCAATCTCCGTCCAGAGATGCGCTTGCCATGGATGCCATCATCAGAAACGCTCCAGTTCCGGATGCGGCAAATTGCCGTGATGCACATGCATGGCGCCAAACTCGGCGCACCGCGCCAGCGTGGGAATGTTCTTGCCTGGATTCAGCAGGCCGCGTGCATCAAAGGCGGCTTTCACGGCACGGAACACGGTCAATTCGTCTTCACAAAACTGTGCGCACATCTGGTTGATCTTTTCGCGGCCGACACCGTGCTCACCCGTGATGCTGCCGCCCACTGCGACGCACAGTTCCAGAATCTTGCCGCCAAACTGTTCGGCACGATCGAGTTCGCCAGGCTGATTGGCATCGAACAGGATTAGCGGATGCAGGTTGCCGTCACCGGCATGAAACACATTGGCCACACGCAAGCCGAATTCGCGCGACCACACTTCAATCTGTTCCAGCACCTGCGGCAACGCCCGCTTGGGAATGGTGCCGTCCATGCAGTAATAATCCGGCGAAATGCGGCCCACTGCCGGGAATGCCGCCTTGCGGCCGGCCCAGAACTGGCGCCGCTCGTTTTCATCGCGCGCCACCCGTACCTCCGTGGCGCCGCACTGCTGCATCACTTCACGCACGCGTTTGCTGTCTGCCGCCACATCATCCGGCGAGCCATCCAGTTCACACAGCAAAATGGCGGCGGCATCCACCGGATAACCGGCGTGAATAAAATCTTCGGCGGCTCGGATCGCCAGGTTGTCCATCATTTCCAACCCGCCGGGGATGACGCCCGCACCGATGATCGCGCCCACTGCACGGCCGGCATCACGCACATCAGTGAAGCTGGCCAGCAGCACTTTCGCCACTTCAGGCTTGGGCAATAGCTTCACCGTGACTTCCACCACAATGCCCAGCAATCCTTCCGAACCGACAAACAGCGCCAGCAAATCCAGACCCGCGCTGTCGAGCGCGCGGCTGCCCAAAGTCATGCGTTCACCTTCGATGGTGATGATCTCCACGCTGAGCACGTTGTGCACGGTGAGGCCATACTTGAGGCAATGCACGCCACCGGCGTTTTCCGCCACGTTGCCGCCGATGGAGCAGGCAATCTGCGAAGACGGATCGGGCGCGTAATACAGTCCATGTGGTGCGGCCGCCTCGGATATGGCGAGATTGCGCACACCCGGTTGCACGCGGGCGATACACGCTTGGGGGTTCACTTCCAGGATGCGGTTAAAACGCGCCAAGGAGAGCAGGATGCCCTTGGCCAGCGGCAACGCGCCGCCCGACAAACCCGTGCCCGCACCACGCGCCACCACCGGCACGCGTCGTTCGTGACAGTAACGCAGCAGTGCCTGCACCTGATCAATGGTATCGGGTAACACCACCAGCAGCGGCACCGTGCGATAGGCCGACAGACCATCGCATTCGTAGGGCCGCAAGTCTTCGTTGGTGTGCAGAATCGCAACGCTTGGTAGCAAGCGTTGCAGATCAGCCAGGAGGCCGTGCTTGTCGATCTCCGGCAGTGCGCCGTCAAAACGCTCGTCGTAAAGCAGATTCATCGTTGCAGCAGAAAACAGATCGCAAGATGGCCGAAGGCGCCAGTGAATGTCGGATGCATGGCACGTCACTCAATATGCAAACATGGAATGCCGGGGCCGCCAACGCTGCGCGCCAAGTCATCCGGCGCGGCAAACTGACAGACTGTCAGCTTAACGTCAAGCACAAAACCGGTTCATGCCGGCCTGATCACGCTGCATCAGACTGGCGGCTCAAGCGTAAAGAAATTTGAAAATACATTGCCCGTCGACAGTGTCTGACCGCCGTCCACCACGTAGGCTGCCCCAGTGACAAAGCTGGCAAGATCGGAAGCAAGGAACAGTACGACATTGGCAATCTCTTCCGGCTTGCCAACGCGGCCCAGTGGAATCTGCTTGATGGCGGCATTGCGAATGTCGTCCACGTCCAGCGATGGCCCGGTGGCGCCGGTGGCAATCACACCGGGACATACACAATTGGCGCGGATACCAAACTGGCCCGCTTCACAGGCGACCGTGCGCGTGAAATTGATCAACCCGCCTTTGACCGCGTTGTAGCCAGCAGAACCGACGTCCGCGAACAGTCCGGAAATGGATGCGGTATTGACGATGGCGCCGCCGCCCTGGCGTTTCATGACAGGAATCGCCGCACGCACGGCACGAAAACAACTGGTCAGTCCCACTGTCAGGTGATGCTCCCAAGCCTCATCCGAAATACCCCACGCGCCTGCAGGCGGATAACCAAAGCTGTAGGCATTGTTGTGCAGAAAATCCAAACGGCCAAACTGGTCAGCGGCCGAGTGGATCATGCGGTCAATGTCTTGCTGCTTCTTGACATCAACTTGCAGCGCGATGGCCTGACCACCGGTCGCTTGAATGCTCTTCACAACACGCTCGGCGCTGGCCAGATCGTAATCAGTCACCACCACCTTGCCGCCCCGCTGGGCAAATCCGGTCGCCACTGCGGCGCCGATGCCCGATCCCGCGCCGGTGATAACGCCCACCTTGCCTGCAAAATTCATGAAGTACCTCTGTCAGTCGATTCGCTATCTCTTGTTTAAAACATCAATCCCACGGCGCCAGCATGACCTTGCATTGCGCACTGGGCTTGCGCAGCGCCTCAAAGGCATCCGGGAATTGCGCCATGTTCACGGTGTCAGTGACCATCGCACGCGCGGCTTCTGCACCGCCCTTATCCAGCGCGTCAATCGATTGCTGAAAATCCGTAACGCCATACAGGATGGGAAACAACATGCGGACTTCCTTAAGCGAACCCATGATGGGCGCAAACTGATCCGGCGTCGGGCACGTACCCGCCATGATCACCGTGCCGCGTGGCCGGACGAATTCGACACTGCGATTCAGCATGCCCGGCAAACCCACACATTCAACCACCACATCCGGCAATGCACCGAATACCTTTTCGGCTGTTGCCACGGCTTCGGCATCATTGACGATGAAAGCATCCGCACCCATGCCCATGGCCAATGCTTCACGACGCCGGGAGGCAGCCGTTACCGCCACTCGTCGCGCCCCAAACTGTTTGCTCCAGAACGCAGCCGCCAACCCGATGGGACCCGCCCCCATAATCAGCACATTGCTGTTTGAGTTGATGCAATCACGTGCCATGTCGACGGCATGACGCCCCACCGACATGGGCTCAACCAAGGCGCCATCGATATCTGACAAGCCGGCAGGCAGCTTTAGGCAAAACCGCGCCTGCGCAACAGCGTAATGGGCAAAACCACCGCCGCCCCACAGTGTATTGGCACACCAGTACGGCGTGCCTGCGCGGCACTGTTCGCAGTCGCCACAGCCGCCCAACGGCAAAGCAGTAACGCGATCACCAATGCGGAATTGGCCGGCATCCTTGCCCACGGCCACCACCTCACCGGAAAACTCATGACCCAGCACCGAGCCCGGCTGCAACACACCATGCGATTCAGTCATGTGGATGTCGGAACCGCAGATGCCGCAGCGGGCAACCTTGATCACCACCTGGTGCGCAGCAGGTTCTGGATCAGGACGGGTTTCAATAACCAGTTTTTGTCCGGGTTCGTGAAATACCGCTGCTTTCATTGCCACATGCCCCGCTTCATCAGTAATCAGAGAAAAGACTTATTCGGCGAATTCAACTAGGCAGTGATTCAACACCGGCACATTGCGCTCCACGGCATGCAAGCGGAAAGAAGCCTTGCCGGGTTCTGTACGCCAAATGTCGATGCGCATGGTTTCATCGGTCAGCATGGGACCGGCGTAGCGAACCAGTAGGTGTTTCAGCCGGGCAGGATCATTGCCACACAACAGTTTCAGCACAGCGCGGCCAGCAAGACCAAAACAACCGACGCCACGCAGCATCAACTGGCCAGGTTTGGCGTTGGGAATGGAACCCGTGATGTCCAGATCAACCGCTAGCTTGAACACCGGGTTGTCATTGCTAGGGGTGCGGATATCTAGCGTCAAATCCGGCGCGCGATCACCCGGCACAGGCACTGGCTTGGGAGCGCCTTCCGCAGAACCGCCGAAGCCACCATCAGCACGCGCCACCGTGGCAACATCGATAGTGACATAGGGATCGCCTCGTTCATCCGCAAGCCGATCCTGTTCCACAATGAGCGCACCCTTGGCGGCCCCGCGATCATAGATTTCAACATTTTTTCGCGTGATCACCACCGTACCTTCGGCAGGCAGCGGCCGATGCATGGTGATTGCTTCAGAAGCATGCACGATTTGTTGCCAGGTCAATCCTGCCGCCGGATCCTGCTGCCAGAATTCACCATCGGTCAGCGGTACGGCTGCCATGGGTAACGCCAATGCTGCATCGGCGTCCAGAAAACGGTTGTCATCCTGCTGCAACGCACCCGGCAAACCAGCACCAAATCCTTGCGCAAAACGAATCATCTCCGCACGTGTGTAAGTGCGTATCACTGGCTTGAAGGGCCAGTTTTTGATGAGGTCGTAATTGAGCGGCATGACAACCTTGTTGCTGTAATTACTTTTGTTTGTTACCGGCAGCCATTTCAGACAACCCCGCCGTGGTCGCCTGACCGCAGGCCGCCCATGCATTGGCATGTCCCAATGAATGCAGATTGAATACCGACTGGATGGCCGCGTGCTGACCCATGGTATCCAGTGTCTGGTTGACAGCGCGCTTGGCCATCAGCAATGCATGCGGATGCATCTGGGCGATTTCGTTGGCCAACGCCAATGTATTTGTCTCAAGTTCCGCCAGCGGTACTACACGATTCACCATGCCCAATCGGTAGGCTTCTTGCGCATCAATGAAACCCGCCGTGAACAGCATCTCCTTGGCCTTGCGCGCGCCCATTTCCCACGTATGGCCGTGATATTCAACGCCACCGATGCCCATGCGCACCACCGGATCGCTGAAACGCGCATTGTCCGCGGCCACAATCAGATCCATAGGCCAGACCAGCATTAGTCCGGCGGCAATGCAGGCACCCTGCACAGCGGCAATCGTTGGCTTGGGCAGATCGCGCCATTTCTGCGAATAACCCAAAAAATGTTTGGTTTCCCAGTTGTACATGCGCAGCAAGCCATTCTGGTTGACATCATCAAACATCGACTTCCATGGCTCATGATTCAGCACATCCGGTGCAATGTCGTGACCGGCGGAGAAATGTTTGCCCGCCGCATTGAGCACGATGACACGCACATTGTCATCGGCCACCGCGCGATCAAACGTCTGATCTAACTCCGCCAACAGGGCCGGACTTTGCGCATTGCGTTGCTCGGGACGGTTCAGCGTAATGACCGCAACGCGCTCGCGAACTTCATAGAGGATGTAGGACATGACTGGAACCCTTTTGCGTAGAATTGTCCGCGGGGAGATGTACTGCTTTAACTGGCCCGCTGCCGGCCACAGCCCATAAAAATTACAAGGTGTCATTTTTCTCGGTATGGCTGCATGCGTCAAGTTCATTGATCTGTCATTATCGAAATTCCTGAGAGGTCAGATATATTTGGACATGCAAGTGCTTACCGGAGCTGCTTTATGAAAAACCTGCGCGTCGAAATCGCAGACTGCATTGCCACCGTCACGTTGAACCGCCCGCCGGTCAATGCCATTACCGGCGAGATGTTCCGTGAGCTTACTGAAACCTTCAACGGCCTCGGCAAGTCACGTGATGCAAGCGTCGTCGTCATCACGGCCGAAGGCGAGCGGGTGTTTTGTGCGGGAGTCGATCTGAAAGATTCAGCCCGCCGTCAGGCGCGCGAACTGAACGAGGATGAAACCATTGCTGACATGCTCGATACAGGCCTTGCGCCGCGCAATTGTTTTGAAGCGATCATGAATTGTCCGCTGCCGGTCATCGCTGCGGTCAACGGCGCTGCCATCGGCGCGGGTCTAGTGATTGCAGCTTGTGCGGACATCATCTTTGCAGCCGATACGGCGCGCTTCAGCGTGCCGGAAATCAAGGCCGGCGTACTGGGCGGCGGTCGTCATGTGCAACGGCTGGTGGGTCCTTACAAGGCGCGCAAGATGTTTTTTACCGGCGAACCGATCAGCGCACACGAGTTGTATCGCTTGGGCGCCGTGGAAGCTGTCGTGCCGCTGAGCGAGCTGGCTAGCACTGCTCGCGCCATGGCGTTGTCCATTGCCGCCAACAGTCCGATTGGCCTGCGGCTGGGCAAGGAATCGCTCAACCGGGTGGAAGACTTGCCCGTGCGCGACGGCTATCGCATTGAACAAAGTTACACATCGCTGGTAACCCGTTTCAACGATTCCGCCGAGGCGCGCAAATCAGTACAGGAAAAACGCGAACCGAAATGGACCTGGAGCTGATGTAGTGGCCGCATGCAACAGCAATGCTGTTGCATGCTGGAAAACGCCACTCAGCTTTCGCGCCGGATGACCATGGCCACTGTCACGCCGCCACCGCCGCAAATAGCAGCCACACCCAATTCCTTGTTGTGCTGACGCAGGATCGTACTGAGAGTCAAAGGCAACCGAGCGCCAGAAAATCCGGTGGGATGGCCAATGGCAATGGCACCGCCAAACACATTGACCTTGTCACGATTCCAGCCGAGTGCACGCTCATTCGCCAGCATCTGTGCAGCGAATGCCTCGTTCACTTCAATGAAGTCGATGTCTTGCAGCGTCAGACCAGCGCGCTGCAACGCCAACGGAATGCCCATGCCGGGACCATCGCCCATCAATGAAGGCTCAACCGCTGTCTCGGCAAACGACAGCACCGAAAACAGCGGCTTCAGCCCATGCGCCTTGGCGGTTTCCCGCGTGGTCAACAAAATGGCGACCGCAGCATCACCCATGGTGCAGGCGTTGCCTGCCGTCACCGTGCCGTCTTTCTTGAAAACCGGCTTGAGCTTGGCCAATTTGTCCAGCGTGGTATCCGGACGGCCGCCTTCATCCGCACTCAGCAACTTACCCTCAGGATGCTGTTTTGAAGCCTCCAGTTTCACCGGCACGATTTCATCGGCGAACACGCCGGCCTTCTGAGCTGCCGCAGCAAGTTGCTGCGAGCGCAATGCAAACTCATCTTGCTGGGTACGGGTAATGCCATATTTTTCGGACTGGTTTTCTGCGGTGATGCCCATGCCATAACCACACAGGGGATCCACCGTATCGCTCCATGAGTCTTGCAACACCTTGTCACCGGACTTGAAGCCCTCCCAGCGGGCATTGCGTAACAGATACGGCATGCTGCTCATGGATTCCATACCGCCTGCCATCACAAAGCGGGCATCGCCCGCTTGCAATTCGCGCGCGGCGAGAAACATCGACTTCATGCCGGACGGACATGCCATGTTGACGGTGAACACCGGCGTGGTGATGGGCATGCCGCCACGTACTGCCGCGGTGCGCGCCGGATTGGGTCCATTGCCCGCCTGACGACAGCAGGCGTACACCACCTTGTCTATCAACGCCGCATCAATGCCAGCCCGTTCGGTGGTGGCGCGAATGACCTGTGCACCGAGGTCATAAACCGCCACATCGCGGAGCGAGCCGCCGAAACTTCCGATGGGAGTACGCACACCGGCAACGGCAACTATGTCATTCGCTTGGGTCATGAATTCAATGCTCACATCTGGCAGAGGGAATCAAAAACGGGGCAACTCAGCAAAAGCTGTTTTCCACCGCGTGGATGGCGCGCTCAATCTGGTCGGGATCAAGCACACGTTTAAATCGTTTAATGCTGGGGCTAGGCATCGCGTTTTCAGCCAATTGACGAATCTCCTGAGCGGTTACATTGACCAGCCCAAAGTCCGCCAGCCGCAGCGGCAATTCCAGTGCTTTGAACAGCGCCGACAGCTCAGCGCGTTCTGCAGAGGAACGCTCCTCCAACACAAATTGAACCAGCAACCCATACGCCACATGTGCGCCATGCAGCGTGTGTGCCGCTCTTGGCAACGTCGGAAAGGAGCGGGCGATGGCATGCGCAACTGACAAACCGCCATTTTCGAAGGCCAACGTGCTGAGAAACACACAGGCTTCAATCACCGCTTCGACATTGTCATCCAGTTGCTTGGCGCGCACCGCAGCGATGGCAGCCGCACCACGGTCTCGCAGCGTACGCCAGCAGGCATCCGCCACGAGCAGACCTGTGGTGGTCGGCGGCGAACCAAACAGCGTGGCCGCATTCGCAGCAACGCAAGCTTCGGCTTCAAATTTTTTCGAGATGGCATCGCCAATGCCGGCCAGCAGGAAACGCAGCGGCGCCCCCATGACTGCGCGTGAATCCACCAACACCAGATCGGGATTGCGCTTCATTTGCAGAACCCCGGTCATGACATGCGCATCGTCGTACACTGCCACGGCAGCGCTGGCCGGACCATCGTTGGAGGCAATGGTGGGCACGCTGACCATGCGCGCATCCAGCGCAATGGCCACTCCTTTGGCGGCATCAATGCCCTTGCCGCCGCCCGCGCCAATGACTACATCGGCTTGCAACCCGCGCGCTTGCTCAGCCAGCGCATTAATGGTTGGTTGCGTGACTTCACCGGGAAATGTCAGTAAGGCAACTTTGGTTTGCGTACCTGCAAAACTATCCAGCATTCGCGCGCCAAACAGCCGCTCCACATCAGCATCGGTGATGATGACGGCGCTGCGGCCCAACACGGCGGCATGGCGTCCTAATTGATCAAGCAAGTCAGGCCCCTGCATATAACGCGAGGTGGCGGCAAAAATTCGCATCGCTGGCTTACGCCTCCAGAAGATTATCTATAACGCTTTCGTCGAAACTTGAACGAATCCAGAACCAACGCCTTAGTTTCACTGGCCGAAGAATTCTAAAAAATTCCTGTCATTGAGTCGGGCCGGAATATTTGAAAGCGATTGCTTACCGAACTCCGCTAGTAAAAATGATCAAGCATCAGTTTTCAAGAGACCCTGCCTCGGATATCATGCATTGTGCCGCCTGAACACGAATGGTCTTGCAGGACCTTATTTTTTCTTGGGGATATCACACAACCGCCGCCATTGGCGCACGGGCGTGATGCCTGTTTGAACCAACGACGAACCTGAGCCGGGCGAAAACCAAATAACCATGAGCAACTTCAAGGTCGATCTGAACGCTCAGACAGTCATTCTCACTGGTGCGGGCGGAGGCTTAGGCCGCGTAGTCCCGCCGCGCTTGTCACTTTCCTGCAACCTGCGCCCGACTTTATAACCCCAACCGGAGGTTTTGACGTGAGACCCGCCTACTTTGACCGTTATCCCACCATTGCCTTTGAGCGTGATGACCAAGGCATTCTCACCATGCGCCTACACAGTGATAGCGGTCCGGTAAAGTACTGTTCTCAGCATCATTCCGACTGGGTTGGTGCGTTTTATGACGTGGGCGTTGACCGCGACAATCGGGTGGTCATCCTGACCGGCACGGGTGATGAATTCATTCACCAGATGCAATGGGACGGCGTCATAAATTCAGCCTCCGACTGGGAAAAAATTCATGCCGAAGGCAAGCGCGTCCTACGCAACTTGCTGGACATTGAAGTGCCAGTCATTGCCGCGGTGAATGGCCCGGCCACCATTCATGCGGAACTCGCCACGCTGTCCGACATTACGCTCGCCAGTACTACCGCCACCTTCCAGGATGCGCCACATTTCCTTTATCACACCGTACCTGGCGATGGCGTTCACATAGTGTGGACAGAATTGCTGGGCAGCAATCGCGGCCGCTACTTCCTACTTACCGGACAAACACTGTCCGCCAAGGAAGCGCTGGATCTGGGAGTTGTTAATGAGGTACTGACACCACAGGACCTGATGCCACGCGCACTGCAGCTTGCGAGGCAGATCATTGAAAAGCCGCCATTAACGGTACGCTACACGCGAACCTGCGTTACGCATCGCTGGAAGCGACTGCTTGATGAAGCACTGGGTTATGGCTTGGCGCTGGAAGGGCTGGCAGCACTGGATCTCATGCATCGCACGCAGCAGCAAAAAAAGTAAACCTGCCTGTCGCCGACAACTACCTGCAACGCAGGCAGTTGGGCAATGCAAGTGCATCAGGTCAGCTTCTCTGCATTGGCCAGCGTTTGCGCCAGGTGCGCACAGAAGCGTGGCGAGTCCGCGCCGTTAATGACACGTTGATCATAGCTAAGGCGTCATGGCACGCCTGTGAGCATCAGGTCGTCTTGCGTGCAGTGATCGGCGTATACAAGAAAGTTTTTACGTTGTTCACGTCCATGGCATCGGACATCGGCATGGCCGCCGTGCCGGCGCGTGACTGCAGCTCGCCCATTGTGCGTTGCAGGTCATCGGTATCGATTTCATAAATCGCGACATGACGCGCAGGCGCTGCCGCATCCTCCTGAGCCAGACGGAACCGCTGTGCCGCCACAAACCCCGGAACCCTGAGCACATCCGGCAAGTGTTGTTCGTTGTACCAGCGGTGATATTCATCTTCCTTGCCGGGCACCCCATCGCTGAATACCAGAAAATTGAATCGCGCCATCACATCACCCCACTGACTGACTGTTAACGATTGTCTTCAAGAATCAAATCGGCTGCCCGCCATGCCAGCGCCATCACCGGCGCATTGGTATTGCCGGATACCATCTCTGGAAACACGGAACAATCCGTGACACGCAAACCGCGCACGCCACGCACACGCAACCGTTCATCAAGTACCGCCAGCGGGTCTGTATCCGTACCCATCTTACACGTGCCGACCGCGTGATAACCGGATTGGCCATACTTCTGGAACACGGCAAGAATTTCTTCATCCGTTTGCGCCGCAGCAGTTAAATGCGATTCCGGGCCCAGCACCGACTGCAAGGCAGGCTGGCTGAGCAAGCGGCGCAGATAACGAATGATGGCGACGCTACCGGCCCGATCACGTTCATCGGTCAGATAATTTGGCGTAATACGCGGCGGCTGTTTCGGATCGGCTGATTGAATGGCGATCTCGCCCTGACTTTGCGGCCGCACTACTTCACCGTAAATCTGCACGCCCGGCGTGTTGTCAAACTGCTTGGTTTCCATGTTCAGCGAAAAGGATGAGAACATGATTTGCGCATCCGGTCGATCGAACTCCGGCCGGGTCTTCACGAAGCCGCTGATCTCAAATGCCGGCTCCGTCAGCAAGCCACGACGGAACAGGAAGTAGTTGAGTCCATGCAACGCTGCACGCCATCCGGCGAATTGGGCATTCATGCTGTGGCGAGGATTGCGCACTGCATGACTGATGAACAGCAACCAATGTTCGCGCATGTTGCGGCCGACACCGGGGCTGTCTTGTACAACCGCAATACCATGCTGTTGCAACAACCGTGCAGGTCCAATACCTGACAGCTGCAACAGTTTTGGGGAAACAATGGTACCGGCACTCAGAATCACTTCACGCCGGCAGCGGAACTCGCAAGGCTGTCCATCATGCTCACCGCGCACACCTGTTGCGCGGCGGTTGTCGAATAGCACCTGATCCACGCGTATACCAGTCATGATGGTGAGGTTGGCACGCCTGCGAGCCGGCTCAAGGAATCCACGTGCCGCATTAAACCGCTGGCCATGGCGATCGATGTTGTAAGACATCCAGCCAATGCCTTCCTGGTCCAGCCGGTTGAGATCAATCTTGCGTTTCAGGCCAATGGATTCGGCGGCTTGCAACAGCGCTTCACCCACTGGACCGCCACGTTGTGGGGAAGTGATCTGCATGGGACCACCGCTGCCACGCAGCTCGTCCGCACCCAGTTGATGGTTTTCGAGTTTCTTGAAATAAGGCAATAGCGTTTGCCAGTCCCAGCCCTGCAAACCCAATTCTTTCAGGTGATCATAATCCTGAGGCTGGCCACGCACCCACACCATGCCATTGACTGAACTGGAGCCGCCCAACATCTTGCCGCGAACCCATACTTCCGGGCCCACACCCTGTTTGTATTCCGTCACATAGTGCGACACGCGCGAAGTGTCCGGTATCAGCTTGCCAAACCCCATCGGCATGCGAACGCGCCAGTCATCGTCACTGGGCCCTTCTTCTAGCAACAGCACTTGCTTGCCGGGATCCGCTGACAATCGCTCGGCCAGCACACATCCTGCTGAACCGGCACCCACGATGATGAAATCGTATTCGGTGCGTTCACTCATTTAATGTTTTTCCCCCACTGAAAAACCTCATCATCAAACGTCGCGACCGTTTCAATGTTCGCGATGCCGGCCCGCTTAATCAGTGAGGCCAATGATGCAGACATGAAAACCCGCTGGAAATGGCAATGGCTGCAAACCGGCGGCGCGGCAGTATATCGGTCAGGCGCGACTGAAACCTCACGAAATATCTGGGTACAGCATTGCAGATTCTCCTGCCCTATTGAAAAGATGACGATGAGTCAGCTCTAATACTCACCCTTTTTGCATCCAGCCCTGAGCGGCATCCCGTGACATACACTGATGACACGATTGACTTGCTGCGCGACAGCGCTGCAGAGTTCCTGGCCGAACGGCGTGAATTCTCCGCGCACAAAGCCGATGTGACGGCCGCGGCGCCCTTCGCCGCCGACCTGTGGCGCGAGCTGGCCGAGCTTGGCTGGCTGGGTCTGGGCCTGCCCGAAGAACACGGTGGGCCGGGTTTTGGTTTGCGCGAATCGGCTGTTCTGTGTGAACAATTTGGCCGCGTGGCATCGCCGGTGCCTTATCTGGCGGCCAGCGCGCTGCCTGCCGCCGTACTCAAACATGCCGGGCATCTGGACAAACTGGCGCCCATGCTAACCAGCGGTGAACGTCCATTTGCAGTGGCATGGCAAGACACGGATGCCGCATCACCTCAGATCATTTATGAAGCTGCACAGGTCACTGGCACACACCGGTTTGTGGTCGCTGCGGACAATACGAGCGTGTTGCTGGTCAATGCGTCGGATCAGGGTGCGCCGCTCTGGGTGGCGGTGGATGCCGCGTCACCCCAGGTAAAACTTGAACGCTTTGCGATGGGCATAGGCGATGCCGCGCATGTGCATTTTGATCATGCGCCCGTGCTGTTTGGCGAACCCTTGATGACGGGCGACGCTGCGCAGCAGGCAACGCGCGACACACAACAAGCAGGCCGTCTGGCCATCGCTGCACAATTGATCGGCCTGACTTCAGGCGTGCTGGACAAAACACTGGCCTATGTCAGCGACCGCGTGCAATTTGCCCGCCCCATCGCCAGTTTTCAGTCCATCAGGCATCGTTGTGTCGATCTGTATATCGGAATGCGCCTGGCAAAAGCATCGCTTAATACGGCACTGCGCGCCTATGAAGCTGCACCGGACGCACCAGCCACGCAGGCAGCAATCAGTGCCGCCAAAGCACGTTGTGGCGATGTCGCCGTGCAAACTGGCCGCGAGGCCATCCAGATGCACGGTGCGATGGGCTTCACTGAAGAAGGTGGCGTGGGTGTCTATCTGCGCGCTGCCATGCATCTGCGCGCCTGGCTGGGCACACCGATGCAACAACGTCGCCAGTATCTGGCGTTGCGCGCCGCAGGCGAGGTCAACCATGTCACTGCTTGATTCCCATCCGGATCGCAACGCTTTGCCGGACGATGAATTCCGTCAGCAATTCAGAAGCTGGCTGGCAGCCAATTACCCGCCCGAATTCAAACAGGATCACCGTCGGCCCTTCCGTCGCCTGCGTGGCGAAAATCATTTGCGCTGGATCCGCTTGCTGCATCGTGACGGCTGGCGTGCGCCTTCATGGCCGCGTGAAGCTGGTGGCATGGGACTGTCATTTCAGAAACTGGTGATCTATCAGCAAGAAATGGAACGCATTGGCGCCGCGCGGGTGATCGACAATGGTGAAACCCTGTTCGGGCCGACGCTGATCCATTTCGGTTCGGCAGAACAGAAGCAGCATTACTTGCCCAAAGTACTCAACGGCGAACACATCTGGGCGCAAGGTTATTCCGAGCCGAATGCCGGTTCCGATCTTGCCAGCCTGCGCACCCGCGCCGAAGACCAAGGCGATCATTACGTGGTGAACGGCCAGAAAATCTGGACCACGCATGCCGAAGAATGCACCCACATCTTCATGCTGGTGCGCACCGGCGCGCCGGGCCAGTACGCCAAAAAGCAACAAGGCATCAGCTTCCTGTTGATCGACCTCAAGACCGCGGGCATCACCATTCGCCCGATCCGTACCATCGCCGGTGAAGTTGAACTGTGCGAAGTGTTTTTCGACAACGTCCGCGTACCGAAAGAAAACTTGATCGGCGAGCTGGACAAAGGCTGGGATCTGGCCAAAGCGCTGCTAGGTCACGAACGCGTGTGGCTGGGCAGTACGGCCATGGCCACCCAGGCGCTGAAGCTGGCGCGCGAAGTGGTCATCCAAACCGGCCAGCAAAACGACGCCGGAGTAATGGACCGGCTGGCGCAGCTTGAAACCGATCTGCATGACTACCGGCAGTTGTATGCCGAAATCATTGATGACATCGCCGCGCGCGGCGCGCAGGCCGGCCCCGAAGTGTCCATGCTCAAGGTGTACATCTCGGAACTGCAGCAGCGCATCACTGAATTCAGCGTGGAAATGGCTGGCATTCATGGCGGTGTGACCGGCGATGTGCAGATCAATGCCATGCTGACCGACCTGCACTGGCAATGGATGATGGCGCGACCGGTTTCCATCTTTGCTGGCTGCAATGAAGTGCAGCGCGACATTCTGGCGCGTGCGGTACTGAAGCTGCCTGAAAGCGTCGGCGGCAAGTAATCACATCGCCACTGCCCGCCATGAATAAACTGCACGCGCTTGCCGACCTCGCAGCGCACCTGCCAGCGCGCCCCGGCATCGTGATGCACTCGGCCTGCTCGGAACCCGCCGGACTGGCCGCCATGCTGGCAGCCGATGCGCCCGCCTTCACGGGTGGCACGCTCTATAGCCTGATGCCCATGGGGCACGCGCCGTATGCTGACGCACCTGCCAGCGACCATCTCAACATCACTGCATTTTTCCCCGGCAAGGGCTTGCGCTCTGCCGTCAATGCAGGCCGTGCCAAAACCCTGCGCCATACCTTGTCGGCACTGCCCGGCCTGTTTGATCGCAATGAATTTCATGCCGACATGGTGTTGTTGCAGGTCTCGCCGCCCGATGCCCAAGGCCGCGTCTCGCTGGGATTGTCAGTGGATTACATGCAGGCGGTGTTGCGGCAAAAGCCATTGGTTGTTGCCGAGATCAATCCGCAACTGCCCCATACCTGTGGCGACAGTTTTCTCGACAGTGCCTGCATTGACTATTTCATTGATGCCACGCAGCCGCCACAAACGGTACTCAGCGTGGCGGGGGATGAGATCGACGCACGCATCGCGGCGCATGTCGCATCATTGATTGATGACGGCGCGGTGCTGCAGGTAGGCATTGGCTCCTTGCCCGACATGGTGCTCAGCCGATTGCGCCATCACCAACACCTGGGATTACACACCGGCATCATCACGGCGGCTGCTCGTCCGTTGCTGGAAGCCGGCGTCATCGACAACAGCACCAAGCACGCACACCGAGGCGTCAGCATCACCACCATGGCGGCTGGCGATCAAGATTTTTACGACTTTCTGCATCGTAATGAACGCATCGAGTTTCATCCCTGCTCCTTCACGCATGGCGCCGACACACTAGCAACCATCGAAGGACTCACTGCCATCAATAGCGCGCTGCAAGTAGACCTGTCGGGCCGCGCCAATGCCGAAACCGTGGCAGGACGGGTGGTGTCCGCGCCCGGCGGCTTGCCAGATTTTGCCAAGGGCGCTCGCCGTGCGCCGCGTGGCCGCAGCATCCTTGCGCTGCGCGCCAGCTTTGGCGCCGAAAGCAACATCATCGCAGCACTCCCGGATACCCTGCCCGCCACGCTGGTTGCCGATGACATGGACTACGTCGTGACTGAATTCGGCATTGCCCCGATGCGGGGTACGCCTGCACAACGCGCACAGGCGCTGATCGCCATTGCCGATCCGGCACATCAAGCAGAACTTGAACGGCAGTTGACACAAACAATCCTGCAGCCATAAACCCGCTCAGAGTCCTCCCTGTGACTCCTGCAGACATCCGCCTTGATGAGCATGTTGGCCGCCACACAAGCGGTCAGCAAAGTGATGATTGGCGGCAGTCGCAGTTCAATAATCATCATTTTGTTTTTGCCGCGATCACCCCGCTTTCATTGACTACCATGCAGCCAGTTAACCCGGCACAAATTCAAATTATTGCCGGGTAACGAAGTGCGTCATCAACAAATAGCGGTCGCTGTATCCCGCCCGGAGACGTTATGAATGCTGTCCATGAACCCGGCGCCCTTGCCGAATTTGATCCTTTCTCGCAAGCGTTCAGAAGCGATCCCATTGCCTGGCATCCGACTTTGCTGAACAACTCGCCCGGTTTCATGACCATGGACGGCATTCCTTCAGCGTATGTCGCCACCTTTGCCCATACGCAGGCTGTATTGCGTGATCCGGCGCGATTCTCCAGTGTCAAGCCGCCCAATCTGCCCGGCATGCAGCGCGTGGATTTTTTCAACAGCCAGCCGGTGATGAACTACTCGGACGACCCGGATCATGCACGGCGGCGCAAGATCGTGGCGCCCGCCTTCTCGCCGGGCCGGGTACGGGACCTTGCTGAAACTGTCACAGGATTGAGTGACGAACTGCTGGCACCGATCCAGCCCGGCCAGCGCGTGGATATCTTCAATCAGATTTGCATGCCTTTCGGCGCACGACTGATGCTGGGACAATTCATGAATGTCGCGCCTGAAGACCAGAAAATTTTCATGGAATATGGCGCCACCCTGCCGCTGCTGGACAAGTTGCAGCCGGGGGACCCCAAACCCAAAGCCTATGTGGATGCGTGGGAAAAAGGCCGTCTTTACTGCCTCAACGCCGTTGCAGAAGCCAGGCGCACCCAGGCAAAGACGCTGATGGGCGTGATTGCCGACGCAGAAGCAGAAGGTTCTTTGTCGGCAGACGAAATGATGGCCATGATGGCGGTGCTGTTTACCGGTGGGTTCCCGACCATCGCCGCAACCACGGCTTCGGCACTGTACAACCTTGCCGCGCATCCCGACGTGGCGGCGCGTATCCGCCAGGATCCTGCGCTGGCCAACAAGCATGTTGAAGAATGTCTGCGTCTGGATGCACCCGTCACACTGGTCATGCGGTTTGCCACTGAAGACGTGGAAATCGGCGGCAAAGTCATTCGCAAAGGAATGCCGGTATACACCATGCTGTCGGTAGCGGATCGTGATCCCGCCGAATATGCCGAACCGAATATCTACAACATTGACCGATCCAACTTGCGGCATCTCAGCTTCGGCTTCGGCATCCATGTCTGCATCGGCAACACCGTCGCGCGATTAGCCATTCCCATCATCGTCACTGCCATGGCCAAGCGCTTTCCCGACTTGCGTCCTGATCCGTCAGCGCCCGTGGAATGGGAGACCACACCCCGCTCGCGGCACATGAAAAGCGCAACCTTGCTAACTTGATGTCCTGCCTGACCATTCTCTAACTTGTCGGAATCCACATGACACCAGCTGACCCATCCAGACCGTATCTGCCACTTGCCGTCATTGTCGGCGCAGGTGGTATGGGTACCGCCATCGCCCGCCGACTTGGCCAGCACTACCGGCTGTTGTTGGCGGATCTACAACAAGCGCGTCTGGATACCGTGACCGGCCTGCTGCGCGAGGAAGGCTACGAAGTGCAGCCATGCCAGTGCGACATCACGAATGCGGCTGCTGTGCAACACCTGACTCACATCGCCAAAACGCAAGGGCCGGTGCGTGTGCTGGCACATGTGGCGGCCTTATCACCGAGCATGGGGGACTGGCAGACACTGATACAGGTCAACCTGATGGGAGCACATCGCATTGAACAGGCATTTTTGAATATTGCCACGCCCGGCATGGTAGCCATTTTCATTTCCTCCCTGGCCGCCCACATCGCGTCGGTCAATACCAGTGTGACAAGCCTTTTGGATCAGCCAATGACACCTGACCTGTTGACAAAACTGGCAGCAGCGGTGGCTGAACCGCTCAACTCCAACACGGCCTACACGTGGTCAAAGTTTGCCATGAATCGCCGCTGCCAGCGGCAAGCCGCGGCTTGGGGCGCTCAGGGGGCGCGCATCGTGTCGGTTTCTCCCGGCCTGATCGCCACCCCGATGGGGGCGCTGGAATTCAAGAACCAGCCGCAGAAGTTTGTCCTGCTCGACAAGACTCCCCTGCATCGTCAAGGCAGCGTGCAGGAAATTGCCGATGCCGTGGAGTTTCTTGCTTCGGATCGTGCCTCGTTCATTACGGGTACTGACTTGCGCGTTGATGGCGGCGTTGCCGCTGCCTTGCAACACGCAAGCTGATCCATTCACTTCAGCCACACACAAGAAACCAGCCATGAGCAACTCCATTGACGCCGGTTTGAAGATTGCCGCAGAAATTGTTGACGAAACCACGCTGAATCGCATGAAAGCCGCGGTGGGGTCAGACGCCTTTGGTGCCAAACTGGGCGAATTCGCGGTGGATCTTGCCTTTGGCAAGGTGTGGTCGCGTCCCGGCATGAGCCGTCACGATCGCAGTTTGGTCACGCTCGGCATTCTGATCGCGTCGCGTTCACAGGAAGAACTGAAGATCCATACATTGGCCGCCATCCGCAATGGCGTCAGCGTGAAAGAAATCGAAGAAGTGTTGTATCAAGCCTGTGTCTACGCAGGATTCCCGGCGACGGCGTCTGCGGCAGGCGTGATCATTACTACGCTGCGGGAGGCAGGACATCTGTCGTAATAGGTTGCGCTCAAGGCCGCCGAGGCTCCTTGAGCGCGCAGGCGGCAAGCACAGACCCCACACACAACACGGCCATACCCAGCAGTCCTCCCGTGTAACTGCCGCTGATTTCCTGGGCACGCGCAAACAAGGGGGGCGAGAGCGCGCCGATGGGAGCAAACGCGCTGCCAATGCCGTAGGCACGACCAAAGCCGCGTGAGCCAAATTCCGTGGCGATGCACGACGCCATCAACACCCATACGCCCTGTGAGAACCCTACCAACGCAAATCCGCCTGCCAGTGATGCAAAGCCCTGCGCGAACGCCAACCATGCCATCCCAAGACAAATGCACACCGACACCAGCACCAGAGGCGGACGATTGCCATGCCGGTCCGCCAGCACACCTACTGACAATTTGCCGCACAATGCGGCAAAGCTGAAAATGCCAACCAGTAACGCAATGTCGCCGTCAGCCAGCGCACGTGAGGCGACAAACGGCGCGAAGGTCGCGTTCACTGCTGAATAGGCAAACTGCAACGGCACGAATACCAGCATAGTCATCCAGAAATTGGGGCGGCTGAAGATAGAGCGCACCGACAGCTGTGCAGGTGCGGCGTCAACATCAGTCTCATACGGAACATAGTCACGACCATCACGGTCATCCGGACGATTGCGGATCACCAGCATGATCGTCGGCAAGACCAGCAACAAAATAGCCGCGCCAAATATCCACCAGACCTTCTGCCAGCCCGCTGTTTTCATCAGCCAGATAACGATGGGCGGAAACACCACGCCTGCAAACGCAAGGCCAAACGCGGAAAATGCCAGCGCCAGACCCCGCTTGCGCACAAACCAGCGAGTCACCAGTATTTGCGAAGGAATGCCGGAGGAAAAGGTGATCGCGACCGGCATCAGCACCATGTACAGCGCAATAACCTGCCATCCGGCACTGGCCATGCCAATCAGCACGTGAAACAGAACCACACCCAGGGTGGCAATAACAAAAATGTGGCGCACTGAGTAACGCTCGCATATCCGACCGGCAATCGGTGCCAGCACCGCACATGACACGCTGAACAGCGTAATGGACAGCGTCAGCGTGCTCATAGGCATGCCGAATTCCCTGGACCAGGGTTCAAGAAAGAACGAAAAACAGTTGGTGGCCACACCCAGTGCTGCCACTTGAGAAAGAACACAGACCGCAACGACATTCCAGCCGTGATACCAGGATGTACGCATTACTTGGGCCTCGCCGCGAATAAACTCTGTACGGCGAATGTGTTGCGCATCTGCATCTTGCTCATCTCCCCTGGCATTCATTTCAAAGCAATCAAGGCTTGCAAATCTTGTTCTTGCCGTTTGAGTAACCGAATATGTGTCAGTTTCGGTACGATAACCGATCATGCTTGGTGATTGGTCGTCTCGTTGCATTGCGCCTGGGTAGTTTTCCCACCAAGGTATTCCACCCCGGCATGGCGGGACTTGCAGCAGCAATCAACTTTTTAATCGGAGATCCTTCAAAGTGGCGGCACGTGATGTTGTGGTATTGAGTGCAATACGTTCGGCGATCGGCACCTTCAATGGCTCGCTTGCCGATATTGAACCTGTTGATCTGGCTGGCCAGGTCATGAAAGCGGCCATTGAGCGCGCCGGGGTTGATCCACTGAAAATCAATCATGTAACCGTGGGCAATGTTATCCCGACGGAAAGCCGTTTTGCCTATGTGGCGCGCGTCGCGGCGATTCAGGCTGGGCTGTCCAAAGATTCGGTTGCGATGGCGGTCAACCGGCTGTGTTCATCCGGTCTGCAAGGTGTTGTCACCACGGCACAGAACATCCTGCTGAATGATTGTGACTATGGCATCGGCGGCGGCGTTGAAGTCATGAGCCGCGCAGCGTATCTGTCCACCACCATGCGCAGTGGTGCACGCATGGGCGATGTGAAAATGCTCGATTCGATGGTGGCCACGCTGACCGATCCCTTCGGCGTGGGACATATGGGCGTGACCGCCGAAAATCTGGTAACCAAGTGGGGCATTACCCGTGAAGAACAGGATGCACTGGCCGTGGAATCGCACCGGCGCGCCGCGGCGGCGATTGCCGATGGCCGCTTCACAGCGCAGATCGTGCCTATCGTCAAACAAACTAAAAAAGGCGACGTGGTGTTTGCCACCGATGAACATGTGAAAGCGGACACCACGATGGAAGCACTGGCAAAACTGAAGCCCGCCTTCAAAAAGGAAGGCGGCACAGTCACTGCCGGCAATGCTTCTGGTATCAATGATGGCGCGGCATTTTTTGTGCTGGGCGATGCGACGACCGCGCAACGTGATGGCTACCGGCCCATTGCCCGACTGGTATCTTATGCAGTGGCAGGCGTGCCGAATGAGATCATGGGTGAAGGTCCGATTCCCGCCTCACGACTGGCACTGACAAAGGCTGGCTTGACGTTGGACAAGATGGATGTGATCGAAAGCAATGAAGCCTTTGCAGCACAAGCCATAGCCGTCTCGCGCGGTCTCGGGCTTGATCCGGCCAAGACTAATCCAAACGGTGGCGCCATTGCCCTCGGGCATCCCATCGGCTGTTCGGGTGCAGCCATCGCCACCAAGGCGATCCATGAGCTGCAACGTATCAGTGGTCGATATGCACTGGTTACCATGTGCATCGGTGGTGGCCAAGGCATCGCCACTGTATTCGAGCGACTGTAGTTCAGCCATCCGCCTCCTTCTGCTTAAACCCACCGCACACCATGCCACGTATCACCATCGACCTGCCCGAACGCTTCACCTTCGCCACTGACATTCCGCTGCTGATCCTGCACATCAATTTGGGCGGCCATCTCGATAACGCCATGCTGCTGACGCTGGTAGCAGAAAGCCGCGTGCGCTACTGGGAGCATCTGGGATACACCGCATTCGACATGGAGGGTGTCGGCAGCATCGTCGCCGATGCCGCGCTTGAGTATCGCTCCGAAGCCCATCACGGCGAGACCATGGTCATCGAACAAGCCACGCGCGATTACCACAAGTATGGCTTTGACATTGTCTGGCGCATGAGCGACCGGGCAACGGGACGCGAAGTAGCGCGCGGCAAAACTGGCATCCTTTGCTTCAATACACAAACTCGCAAAGTGGCACTGCTGCCCGACAAGCTGCGCGAACGCTTGCAAGCTGTTCCTGCATTGCGGTCATAACCATACAAGCCACAACGATTCTTATCCGGACACCAAGCAGTTCATTGCCGGCCAGTGGCTAGCCGGTACCAGCGCGGATAAGCGCTGTGACATCACCGCGTACCGCCAGATTGACGCTGCTTAAGAAAGTGACTTAGCATCAGTTTTCATGTGTACATTGCACACCCTTGTCACATCACATTATGTGCCATTCAGTAGTACCCAGGAGACGATATGCGTAGCGGACCACACCCGATTACCGGGGCTCTTTATGAAGAGCTAGAGGGTGGCCGTGTTCGCGTGGATCATGCAAAGCTTGGCAAGCAGGGCATCTTCACGTGGGATGGTCGCTGGCTCGAAGGCACACTGACTTATGCTGACCCTCACTACTTGAGCTACATCGGCGGACCGACCATGCCGGAAGGCATGGATCGTTACTGGGGCATGACTCCTCCGTATGAAGAGGAAGGCGCCGAACCGGCGAAAGGGATGGGTAACGCACTGCGCACCGGAACAGAGTCGGCTCCCGAGCCCGTCATTGGGATGTATCAGCCTGATCCTGGCCGTCAGACGCCTGCAGGCATGCGTTCGGCCGGCTTTGTCGATTTGGACGTATTTGTTCGCAATGAACGCAAGCCCGAGCGGCTTCCGGCGTCGTTCAAGATCGAGTCACCGTATCCGGGTGGCCCAACCAAAATCAGTATCAACCGTTATCTCGAGCAGCGCTTTCATGATCGCGAGATCGAGCGGATCTGGCGCAAGACATGGCAGATGGTTTGCCGTGAAGACGATATCCCGAATCCGGGCGATTTCCACATCTACAAAGTTGCCAACCTATCCTGGTTGGTGGTGCGTCAAGCTGATGGTTCAGTCAAGGCGCATGAGAACGCCTGCCTACATCGCGGACGCTCTCTGCGTGACTGTGATGGCAAAGCGGCTACCGAATTCCGGTGTCCGTACCACGGCTGGAGCTGGCGCATTGATGGTTCAGTGAAGGACATCACTTCCGAGTGGGATTTCCCGGGCGTTCGCGAACAAGTGCAGCAATTGCCCGGCGCAAAAGTGGCACTGTGGGCCGGCTTTGTGTTCCTAAATCCTGACCCGCAGGCTGGCTCGCTGGAGGAATACCTCGGCCCGGTGGCGATCGAGCACTTCGGTACTTTCGATTACGCCGGCAAGTACAAGCAGGCTCATGTACGTCGCAAAGTGAATGCCAATTGGAAGATTGCGGCAGAAGCATTCAAAGAGTCGTACCACGTTATCGGCACCCACCCGCAAATGATGTTGGCCGGCAGCGATACCGGCCACGGGCGTTACGATGCTTTTGGTCACTTCTTCCGTGGCGCTCACGCACAAACCAATTCAGTCAGCGTGCATCGCGGCATTTTCCAGAGCGAAGCGGAATCGGTAGCCGAATTCCGCATGATGGCGGACTTCAATCGCGAGTATTTACGCGGCATTTTGGGTAATGAAGTGGATGAGCTATCCGACATGGAACTCAATGACAATAGCTTCAACGACCTGTTTCCCAACTGCCATCCCTGGGGTGCATGGCAACGCATTGTCTTTCGGTTCTTTCCGGGAGCAACGCCGGATGAAAGCATCATAGATGTCATCCTGATTGCGCCGTGGCCGAAAGGCAAACCCAAGCCACCGCCCGCACGTATGAAAGAACTGGCACCCGATCAGCCCTGGTCGGCGGCAGCGGAGCTGGGATCGCTGGCGCGTATCATCGACCAGGATTGCGGCAATCTGCCTCGAGTTCAGCAGGGTCTGAAGGCCAAGCGGGACAAGTTCGTGTGGTTCTCGGCCTATCAGGAAAGCATGATCCGTGCGTTCCACGGCAACTACGATCGCTATATGGGACTCGATGACAACGGCGAGTTCAAAGATTGAGGCGCGGGCGATACAAGATGCCAGGGAGTTGAGATGATTGGCGCAGGTTCTGGATGGCGCCGGCTCACCATTTCTTTCGCGCGCACTTCGAGCGCTGGAGATCCGTTCATGGCGGAAGGCATTTGTCTCGGTGTGTGTCGCACTGACAATAAAGCCTTGGCCACGCTCTTAGCCGTTCACATCCAAAAAACTGACCTGCACAACCGCGTGCTGATGGCGAAGCTGGGACAGCGCAAATAAGCTGTTTTTTGTGCGCATAGGATTCGCGCACGGCTACAAAAATAAAACGGCGAATTCTCGCGGCAAGAACTAAAGTCTTCGGAACACACTGCCTTTCAGATTGAATGCAGTGCAATGCAAAACAAACACAAATGGTTTTCAGGAGGCGTCAATAATGACCCATCACCAGGCTCAACCACAGAACAAGACCGGTACCGTCCGCTATGACTATGCCGGTGCTCATGTCTTGGTTACCGGCGGCACCAGCGGCATTGGCGCTGCAGTGGCCAAGGCATACCGTGAAGCGGGCGCCATCGTCACCATCACCGGCACACGCCCCAGCGCCAAGGATTATGACGAGGATTTCGGCAACAGCCGGTATCTGCAACTGGATGTCACCAACAACGATCAGGTCGATGCTGTCGCCGCGGCCCAATCCAAACTGGACATCGTGGTGCACAGTGGCGGCGTGGCTCTGGTGGGATTGGGCCTCAACGAATACGAGCCGGAAAATTTCGAACTGGCCGTGCGCATGCACCTCACCTCGGTCTATCGGCTGACCTATGCATGCTTGGACAAACTGTCTGCAAGCCAACTGGCAGGGGGTGGTTCGGTAATCGGTATTGCATCCATGAGCTCTTATTTTGGCGTGGAAATAGTGCCTGCCTATGGCACCGCCAAAGGCGGACTGGTGCAATTGATGAAAACCATGGCGGTGGCCTGGTCCAAGCGCAATGTGCGCGCCAATGCGGTGGCGGCCGGCATGATCAAGACGCGCCAGACCAAGGCGGGTATCGAGCATCCCGAATTCAGTGCGCCCTTCCTTGCCCGCACGCCCATGAAACGTTTTGGCGAGGCTTCGGAAATCGCAGATGCCGTGTTGTTCCTGACCAGTAGCGGCGCCACCTACCTCACCGGCCAGACCATCAATGTCTGTGGCGGCTTCTCTATTCAAGGTTGAGCAACCAAACATGAAAGTAGCGGTGATTCATGCACCCGGCGAGGTGCGTATGGATACGCATGACATACCCGTTCCTGGTGCGAATGATGTGGTGGTGAAGATCGCCGCTTGCGGCATCTGCGGCAGCGATCTGACCTTCGTCAAGCTCGGCGGCTTAGCCGGTCCGGCTGGCCCAATGCCACTGGGACATGAAATGTCCGGCACGGTGTCGGCCGTGGGCTCTGCCATCAAGAACATTGCCGTCGGCCAACGGGTCATCGTCAATCCTTATGCCAACCTGATTGGCAATGGTGGAACAGAAGGCGCCTTTGCGGATTACCTGCTGGTGCGTGATGCATTGCGCGTATCAGACAACCTGCTGGTCATTCCCGACAACGTCTCCATGGAACATGCCGCACTGGCGGAACCGCTCGCTGTTGCGCTGCATGGCGTGAACCGGGCCGAACCCAAGCCGGGTGACAAGGTTGCCCTGTTTGGCGCAGGCCCCATCGGCCTCGGCGCGGTGGTGGGGCTGCGCCGCCGCGGTGTCGAAGATATCGTGGTGGTGGACTATTCGTCGTTTCGCCTGGAGCGTGCTCGTTTGCTGGGCGCACGTGCCACCATCAATCCGGCGAAACAGGATGTGCGTAAAACGCTGGGTGAACTGCATGGCACGCAACCACACTTCATCACCGGCACGGATGTGGTCAATACCGATACCTTCATCGACATGGCCGGCGCGCCAACGTTGATTCCAAGCATTATCGACATGTGCCGCATGGGCGCGCGCATCGTGGTCACGGCGGTATACAGCGCGCCCGTACCCATCGACATGCGCATGATGCTGGCCAAGGAAGTCACCTTGGCTATGGCCATTGGCTATCCGGTCGAGTTTCCCGAAATCGTGCAGATGCTGTCAGCACGCGAGGTGAATCTTGAACCGATGATTAGTCATCGCTTCCCTTTCTCTGACTTCCACACGGCTTTTGATACTGCGCGTGACGCGCAGCATTCGACCAAAGTAATGGTGACCTTCCCATGAGCTGGAATATTGGACAACAACTGAACATCGACGCCGGACAAGACACCAGCAATCCCGACCGCATTGACATTGCCGATCTGTGCAACCCGATACTCACCGATCTGCAAAAAGGGGCAGTCGCCTGGGCGCAGGCCAAGCCGGTGCCCTTGAATGAAGAAGCGATTCTGGAAGCGGCCCGGCAAGCCACCGGCTTGAGTGACTTTGGTGATCAAGGTTTTCGCAAGAACATGGCGAAATGGATTGAAAGCGTTGTTGCCGATACAGAACTGTCAGCACTGGGTCGCGCTGGGGTATTCGGCGCGATGGTACGCAATGCCAGCGTACGCCTGCGCATCGAAGACATGGTGAAACGTTTTCCGGAAATTCTCGACATCAAGATTGAGCGGCCGCTGATCATAGCCGGCCTGCCGCGCTCAGGCACCACCTACCTGCAGAACTTTCTGGCAGCCGATCCGCGCCTGCGCAGCCTGCCGTACTGGGAGGCCGTTCGCCCCGTGCCCGCACCGGAAGAATACTGCGTGGCCGGGCAGGAAGATCCGCGCCGTGCCCGCTGCGCCGCCGACTGGGTACAACAGGATGCGCTGCTGCCCTATGTGAAAGCCATTCACGAATTTACGCCCGACCACATTTCTGAAGACGTCGAATTCCAGACACCTGAATTCGGCTCCTATCTTCTCGACTGGCTTACTTACGCACCGGTGTGGCGTGACTATTATTTCCAGATGGACCAGCGGCCCGTGTACCGCTATTTGAAGAAATGTTTGCAGGTGCTGAACTTCCTCACCGGCGCCAAGCGCTGGCTGCTCAAGTGCCCGCAGCACATGGAACAACTGGTCGTGCTGAAGGAAATTTTTCCCGACGCGACCATCGTCATCAATCATCGCGATCCGGTTGCTTCCATCCAGTCCGCCATGACGGGTTGGGCGTATTCATCGCGCATCACACGCACCAAAATCCGTCCGGACCAGATTGCAGAATACTGGGTCGACCGCTATCAACGGCTGCTGCGTGGTTGCGTGCGTGACCGCGATACGCTCGACAACGCCCGCACAGTGGATGTGTATTTTCACGAGTTGATGCAAGACCCGATGAAGATTGTCAGTGATATCTACGTCAAGGCCGGCTTGCCTCTGGGCGACGGCATGAAAGGACTGATGGCGGACTCGCTGGCGCACCACAAACGCGGCAAGAATGGCCAAGTGGTGTACAACCTGAAGCGCGATTTCGGTTTGACTGCTGAAGAGGTTCGCAGGAAATTCGATTTCTACTTCAACCGTTTTGCAGTGAAAGCCGAAGTCAAATAATCACCCGACCCGCAGATTCGATCAGGGATCAAGTGTATGAGCAAGTTCAGCACACAAGACCATTCAGTACTCAAAAGCATCGCGTGGGAGCCGGAAAAACCCGCCGAGCGCATCAATGATTTCATCCTGATGTCGCGCAGCACTTCGAATGCATATGTCGTCACCGATAGTGCCGGCGATGTGGTGATTAACAGCGGCACGCCTTATCAGGGCGTGCGTACCCGCGAGCGTTTCGAACAACTGCTGGGACGGCCGCTGGATGTCCGCAAAATCGTCTTCACGCAAAGCCACCCCGACCATATCGGCGGCTGGGCCGTGTTTGCCGCGCCCACGACCGAAACGGTTGTGCAGCGTGAATTCCCGCGCATCTGCGAGGAACGCAAGTTGCTGGGGCCTTATTTTCAGCCACGCGCCGGACGAGTACTCAAGGCCATGTTGCCGCCGAAGGAACACGCGAATATGTGGTACAGCGGAACACGCGATCCCGCGCCGCTGACCCTGTTCGCCGATCGTTACGATTTCAGCGTCGGCGGCCGCCGATTTGAATTGCTCGCCGCACCGTCGGGCGAGACACTGGACTCGTTGTGGGTTTGGCTGCCCGCCGAGCGCACGCTGTTCACCGGCAACTGGGCGGGAGCCATTCAAGGCGCGCTGCCTAATTTCTACACGGCGCGCGGCGATCGCGATCGCAGCGTGGTGGGCTGGTTGCGCGAAGTGGATGTGCTGATTTCGCTGCACCCTGAGGTGGTGATTACCGGACACGATGAACCAATCACCGGCGCTGACCATGTAAAAACCTACTTCAGCAAAATCCGCGATGCAGTGCGCTACATCCATGACGAAACAGTCAAGGGTATGAATCAGCACAAGGACATGTGGACATTGATGGCGGAGATTCATTTGCCGGCGGAGCTGACTCCCGTGCCCGGACGTAGCCCTATCAGCTGGTTTGTACGTGCAGTCTGGGAAGAATACACAGGGTGGTTCCGTGGTGAATCCACCACCGAACTGTATGCCGAGCAAGCAAAAAGCATCTGGCCGCAACTGGCAGCAATGGCAGGCGGGATCCAGACAGTGGTCACAGCGGCCAAGCAACATGTAGCCGCGGGTCGGCCCGTGCAAGCCTTGCACTTCATTGAAATTGCCAAAAGTGCATCCCCCAATGATCGTTCAGTCCGGGAAACCGAGATTGCCGCATTGGAGGCATTGATTAACGCCAACGGTGGCCGCTTTTTTGATGAACTTGGCTGGCTTGAAAATGCGATCGTCGAAGCACGAGCAGCCATCGGTTGACAGCTTGAAGCACAGTGCGCCAGCGATCTGACTGCCTTTCGCATGCAGCCCAACCGCGGTACGTCGAGGCACACATGTGTCCATTGCATGCGGTGCTGCCGTCAAGCGGGCATAGCCAGTGAGCCGAGCTTTGTTTATCTTTGCGTGCACCATGAGTGCCCCACGTCCTGCGGTTCGCAAGAAAACCAAAACCCTGCAACGACTGCTGGAAACTGCGGCCAACCTGTTTCTGGAACAAGGTTTCGATAATGTGTCCGTTGCCGCCATCGCCAAGGCGGCCCATTGCTCCACCGCAACGGTGTATGACATTTATGGCAACAAGGAAGGATTGTTTGCCGAGGCCATCAGTCTCGCCTTGACTCCGACCTTGATCGAATGGAACGCTGAGACTTCCGGGTTTCTGGCGTTGTTGCAATACACGCACGAACGCATCATTGAACTCTCCACGGCACGGGTTCGTCGCTTGGTACGTGCCGTCATCATGCAGCCTGAACTGACCAAGGACACCTTTGCCCGGACCGATCGGGACAATCGACAACAGAATGAGACCGCCTTGAAAGCCCTGATCGGCACTTCCATCGCAGAAGGCATGTTGCGGGAATGCGATCTGCAAGTATTGCTGGACCATTTACGCGCCATGACCAACGAGTGCATCTTGACCAGTTTGCTCCATGGCAATCCGCAACCTCCCCTGCCGGATTTATTGGTACGCGCGGTGTTTTTGCCGCTGGTAACCGAGGAAGGTGCACGCGCCCTACAGCAGTATCTGCACAGTCATGCAGTGACAGGTAATGACGTGGCCTGATATTGGGCCCTTGATCGGCATTGACAGTCAGGCCTGTTTGTCTCGGCAGCATTTCATGCAATGCGCTACGGAAGTCCTTGCCGGATTGATCCTATTGTCTGACGAATGAAGACATTCTCTTGGCGAACAACAATGTAACCGGCGTTTTAATTTCGATTTCCATGTTCCAGCCGGAGCTCCTACGATAGCCAGCTCAACCATCACTCTAGAAAAAGCTGATGTCATCTCCAATCTCAGCGCGCTGCGGCGTTATCGGTATGGGCATGATTGGCGCAGGGTTAGCCGACTGCCTGGTTCGCAAAGGCCATGTCGTGTATGGCTACGATGTGCGGCCCGATGCCGTAGCAGCCATTGCCGGCGTCAAGCCCTGCACCTCGCCCGCTGACCTCGCGCGCAAAGCGGATGTGGTTCTCATTGCCGTAGTGCATGCTGCGCAGGCACGTGAGGCGCTGTTTGGCCCGCAAGGATTGGCCGAAGGCAGTCATGCCAATCTGATAGCGGTCTTGATGAGCACCGTGCGTGTATCGGCAGTCCATGAGCTGGCCAAGGAAGCGCAGGCCCGCGGATTCAAGCTGATTGATGTTGCGATCACCACCGGCGGCGCACCCACTGCCTCCGGCACGGCGGGGCTGATGGCGGGTGGCGACGACACCACCATTGCAATCGTGCGCAATGTGATGAAGGACTGTTCATCCATCTTCAGTCACATGGGACCGCTGGGCGCGGGCATGGCTGCCAAGATTGCCCGCAACATCATGCAATACGGCGCCATGCTGGCCGCGTATGAAGGTGGTCAATTGGCGGAGGCTGCCGGCGTGGATTTGCATAAACTCATTGAGGTGATCCGCACCAGCGATCCGCACAATGTCATGAGCACCGTCATGCTGAAGAATCGCGGCACCACCCGGCCGTTGCAGGACCTGCCTGAAGAAACCCTGGCTAAGTTTCGTGGCTGGGCCGTGCAACTTCATAAGGATATCGATGCGGGCATCGAGCTTGCCGAACAGTTCGGTGTTGACATCCCCGGCGCACGATTGTCCATGGAGCGTGGCGACCAGGTATATGGCCTGCCGCCCGGCACGACACCGCCGCAAGGCAAACAGATTGAACAAGATCCCCTGTTGCGCGGCCGCCAGATGATGGATGCCGTCTACGGCATAGGCGCCGTGCCCTTGCCACCCGCGGATGCGGTATTGCCACCGTATCTGCAAGCCACCATCGAAACCCTGTTTGGCAAGATATGGACTCGTGGCGGTCTGTCGATGCGTGACCGCCGCATGCTGGTGATTGGCGCCAACTCGCAGCTCATGCGTCCTGACTTGATTGAAATTGTGGTGCTGGGCGCATTGATCAATCATGAACTGACACCACAGCAATTGCAGGAGGCCGTACTGCATCTGGCCTATTACATCGGCTGGCCACGCGCTAATGCGCTGTTCCAGGGTGTCAACGCGGCAATCCAGAAGTTTGAACAACGCTAGGCATGGAGAGCGCAACGCTTTGCGTCATGCAATTTTGATCAGGGGGAACGCATGAAAGCATTAACAAGCAAGCGAATTGTTACGCGCCAGCCGTACGCGATTGATGGCCGGATCATTAATGCTCAGTTGACTCTGAACGAGCGCTCGTTCACTCTGACCGTTTTCAACAATTCTGCAGAGAAGATCAATTATGCGTGAAGTCACGGTGGTTATCGGTGTAGGCGGGATAGGCATTGCTTGCGCCAGGCGCCTCGGCGCAGGCCAACGCTTGGTGCTGGCGGATTTCAATGCAGCAGGCTTGGAGGCCAACGCTGCCGAGCTGCGTGCATCCGGCTATGACGTGATCACGCAACAAGTGGACATCGCCGATGCCACATCGGTTGCCGCATTGGCGGCCACCGTCAAGTCGGCAGGATCACTACGCACCTTGATCAACACAGCCGGGTTGTCACCGACAATGGCGCCCGCCAAACGCATTTATGCAGTGGATCTGCTGGGCACCGCCTTGGTCATAGATGCATTTTTGCCGTTGGCGCGCGTCGGCACAGCGGCCGTGATGATCGCCAGCATGGCACCCGCCTTTGTCCCTGTGCCCATAGAGCTGGAATCCAAGCTGGCGCTGTCACCTGCCGCCGATTTGCTGTCAGTGGTTGGCGATCTGTATGCGCAGGATCCGAATGGCGCTTATGGAGTCTCGAAACGCGGCAACCAGTTACGTGTCGAAGCCGCCGCCGCCGCATGGGGCGCCAAAGGTGCACGCATTGTATCCGTCAGTCCCGGCCTGATTCACACCAGCATGCAGCAACAGGAGGAAAAGGCGAACGACATGATCACCGGGCTGCGCAAAGCCACGCCAATGGACCGTTACGGCACCGCGGAAGACATCGCCGCTGGCGTTGAATGGCTGGTTGGTCCCAATGCATCGCTTGTATCGGGCATTGACCTGCGCATTGATGGCGGCGTGGTGGCAGCAATTCGCTGGTCGCAAGCGGCAAGTTGATGTGTCTAGCCTGATAAAGGGTTGCGACGCCCTTTATCAACGCCACATGCCGGGCTGTTGTGTCTGCCCGGTATCCCGCACGCGGAGCGCCACTTTCAGCAAGGCATCACTTAACTTGTTGAACGCGGTTACGGCTTCCTTGGCGTTGCCGCGCTGCGCACCATGCAGCATGTCGCGGTACAGTTTCGCCATTGCCGGTGATGGAAACCACGGAATGCACAACACCACAAAGCGTTGAATCAGCGGAACGCGATCCAACGACACCCGCACCAGCTCGCGATTCCCGGATGCTTCCATCACCACTGAATGAAAATCCTGCGCGGCAATCACCGCTGCGGGAACATCGCCACGCTTGATAGCCTGCCGATGCATTTCATTGCACTGCTGCAAGCGCGCAAGTCCGGCGCGCTCAATATGGGGGATACCCCACTCGTAACCCATGGCCCATAGGCGGTTTTGCACCTCCAGCAATTCCACCATCAATGCATAGTCGATGGGGGCAACGCGCTTGAGACGGTTGGGAATGATTTCGACCAGACCTTCAGTGCTCAATTTCACCAAGGCCTCGCGAACCGGCGTGGTGCTCAAGCCAAGCTGTGCGGCTAATTCGGCATCCTTGAGCAGCGCGCCGGGCTTGAGTTTTCCCAACACAATGGCCGTGCGCAACTGATTCAGCGCAGCTTGGTGCAAGGTCACCGGCGCTTGCACCGGAGCCAATCCGGATGATTCATGCAGGTCGCGATCAGCTTTGAGCATGGGCATTGCGGTTGTTGTTGCCTAATTAATAATGCATTATATATTTATTACGCATCGTCAGTTTTATAAAATCAGCAGATCGATGGGGGCAGCTAGTGACCAACATTGACACCTCGGACTGTGACTTCAAAGCCATCGCAGATCGTCAGGCCATCACCGACCTGATCTATCGTTACTGCCGCGCCATGGATCGTTGCGATGCTGAGCTGGGCTATTCGGTCTGGCATGAAGATGGCGAAGCGGACTACGGCGTGCTGTTCAAGGGTACGGGCCGCGGCTTTGTCGACTTTGCGCTGCATGCTCATCACCACTACATGGTGATGCACTCGCATCAAGTGACCAACATCATCCTCATGCTGGACGGCGATCGCGCCGCCAGCGAGTCCTATGTCACCGCCGCGCTGCGCCGCCAGGAAGGCGAACGCTTGATGCAGGTCACGGTGCGGGGACGCTATCTGGACCGCTGGTCGCGCCGTAACGGCCGCTGGGGTATTGATCAACGCAGCTACGCACACGACTTTGATGAGGATCGCGAAATCACCGCCACGGCAACGCCGGGCTGGGGCCGCCGTGATCGCAGCGATCTGTCCTATCAGGTTCTGTTTGGCAAGTGACCCTTGCGGATACTGGTGTGAGGCCAAGCATCATTCCTTATCACTGACACAGAGAATCAACACATGAAGCTGGGTTTGCAGGGCCGTAGGGCATTCATTGCCGGTTCCAGCAGTGGCATTGGCGCGGCCATTGCGCGCGCCCTCGCTGCAGAAGGTGCGCAAGTCATCGTGCATGGCCGCAACGCCAGCCGTGCCGACAGCGTGGCAGGTGACATCTGCAGCAAAGGCGGCAAGGCCAGCACATTGATTGCGCGTCTTGATGACCCAGTCGACGTGGACCGGCTGGCTGCAGCAGCACTGGCCACCGGTCCCGTCGACATCCTGATCAACAGCGCGGGCGCGGCGCCGGAAGTGCATGGCTGGTTCGACAGCACCATGGACGACTGGCGGCAGCAATATCAATTTTCCACGCTGTATGTGGTTCAACTGATTCGCGCGCTGGTACCTGCTATGCGTGAACGCGGTTGGGGCCGCATCTTGAATCTGAGCAGTGCGGCAGCTTTCAAGCCCATGACACTGCACCCGGAATACTCTGCAGCCAAAATCGCCTTGCATGCCATCACTACTTCATTAGCGATGGAACTGGGTCACTGCGGCGTCACTGTGAACACGCTGGTGTCCGGACTGGTGCTCACCGACAACACACTGCAATCAATGCGGCATGCCGCTCAACAGGCTGGCTTCACGGAAACCGGAGCCGAACTACAACAGCGTGTGATCTCTGAAGTCTGGAAGGCAAACATCCCGCTGGGCCGTGCCGGCACCGTGGAAGAACTGGCAGCTGCGGCCTGTTTTCTGGTGTCAGAACCGGCGAGTTACATCACTGGCGCATCACTACGCGTGGATGGCGGAGCGTCCGGTTTTGTCGCCGGATAATTCCAGTACCTGCGTCATATCGAACATTTAACAACAACGGAACATTCATCATGAAAAAGATGTTGGTCATCGGTGCGAACGGCTTTCTGGGTTCACACGTTACGCGCCTGCTGGTTCAGCAGGGTCACGCAGTGCGCGTGATGGTGCGCAAGAATGCCAACACAAAAGGCATTGATGATCTGCAGGTTGAACGCAAACTGGGCGACATCTTTGATGATCAGGCGCTGCGTGAGGCGATGCAAGGTTGCGATGTGGTGTTTTGCTGCGTGGTCGATACGCGCGCCTGGTTGCGCGATACCACCCCACTATTCCGCACCAATGTTGAAGGATTGCGGCATGTGCTGGATGCCGCTGTTGCGGTCAAGGTGCCGCGCTTTATCTTCACCAGCACCATCGGCACCATTGCGCGCAATCCGCACGGTATGGTCAGTGAAGTCCAGCCGCATAACTACCTCGCGCAGGGTGGCGATTACATCAAATCGCGGATGCAGGCAGAACAAATGGTATTGCGCTATCACCGCGAACAGGGTCTGCCAGCCATTGCCATGTGCGTGGCCAACACCTTTGGCCCCGGCGATTATGGCGCAACACCACACGGCGCGGGCGTCGCTGCTGCTGCGCTGGGACAAATGCCTTTCACGGTGAAAAACATGGCATGGGAAGCCGTCGGCATTGACGACGCTGCACGTGCACTGGTGCTGGCTGCCGAACGAGGTCGGATTGGCGAGCGTTACATCATTTCTGAAAGTTTCATCAGCCATAAGGAGCTTTACGACGCGGCCGCCGATGCGGCGGGCGTACCACGACCACCACGTCAGATTGCGCGCTGGCAATTCATGTTGCTGGCATACATCAGCGATATCACCAGCCGCCTGAAAGGCGAAGATGCCGTACTGCGTCCCATCTCCGTGCGCCTGATGAGCATTATGACGCGCATGGATCACAGCAAGGCCGAGCGTGAACTCGGCTGGCATCCGCGACCAGTGTTGGAGTCGGTACGCGAAGCAGCGCGGTTCTACGCGGCGCAAGCCCGGCAGCAAGCAAAGTCATGAATGGCTTGTTTTGCAATAACTGCTCTCTCGACGTCTGTGACACAGTGGACTGCGAATGAAGAACCACATGATGGGTGCGTGAGAGGAAAAATCGTCCGCACTGTTACCACACCCACGGCCTGCACACGTACCAGTCAATAAACGTAGCGTATTGCCCGATGCTGTTAACACCTTGATCCATGGCATGGAGTTCGATGAAGTGCGGCGCTGTGCGCGTAAACAATGCCATGTTGTCGCAGCATGCGCATCGCCGCACCGTGCGCCCCGGGAGGATTACTGACGCCGAGATGTCGACCACCTATCTGCCAGGGGATGCGTCGTGCCGCGGGTAGTGCACGCCGCCAGATTGAAGGTGTCAGATACTCCGTTTAAGTTGCAGGGTGCGCTTGAGTTGTTCATGGTGATCATCAATGAAACGTTCCATGCGCAGCAGCATGTTTAGATGACCGCGCAGCTCTGCCGGGGTTATGCCAACCAAATATCCCTGTAGCCGGGCATGATGAGTGCGAAAATTTTTTCGGGCTTTTCTGCCCTGTCCGGTCAAGGTCAAATGCTTGATCTTGCCGTGGACAGTGGACACTGTTTTGCTGATGTAACCCCTGGCCTCCAGTTTAGTGACCAAAGTAGAAATGGCTGCCTTGGACACCCCCAACTGCTGCGCGAGCGCCGTGGTCGTCGCGTTTCTCTGGCTGCCTATGTGATCAAGGAGCTGTGCTTCAGCCATGTGCAGCAGCTCGCCGGTGCCGTAGTCGCGCGGGTATTTCCGCCCCCAGAGAATCTTGTTGAGCAGGCGGGAAAATGCGGCGGCGGCCTCTTCTTGCAACTGTCCGATGCTGTCTTTCGACATGGTTATATGCAACGCCTCAATTGAATTCTGTGTTAATCACATTAATAATTAATGACTCAAATCACTCGCCGCATTGTTCAGTGCGAGCCATTCCAAGCATCTGAATGATGCCGCATCTGAGGGGAACTAACTTGTCCAATAACCTTGAAGCCGACGTGGTCATCATCGGCGCCGGCAGCGCAGGCGCCGTAGTAGCAGCGCGGTTGTCGGAAGACCCCGGCATTCACGTAGTGTTGCTGGAAGCAGGCACTCAGGATTCTTCTTGGTTGAACGACACGCCCGCCATGACCCTAAAGCTGATTGGCAACCCGAAAACTGACTGGGATTACCGCACCGAACCCGACCCCACCGCTAATAGCCGCGTCAGTGTTTGGGCAGGCGGCAAGATGCTGGGTGGCGGCAGCAGCATCAATGGACTGGTGTATATCCGCGGCTTGCAGCGCGACTACAACGACTGGGCACGTCTTGGTTGCACCGGCTGGGGCTGGAATGATGTCGAACCGTTTTTCAGGAAAGCGGAGGGCTATACCGACGACGGCCACGAAGCGATGGGCAGAAACGGACCCTATGCGGTATCACGCATTCGCTCGGTGCATCCGCTGACCAACAAATTCGTGGAAGCTTGCGCGCAAATCGGACTACCTACCCTCGATAACTACAATGCCGGAAATGGTGAGGGCGCCTATGTGAACCTCACCAGTCAGCGCCTCGGCCGCCGCTCCAGCACGGCCAGCACCTATCTGAAACTGGCATCGGGCCGCAAGAACCTGAGGGTGGTTAAAGGTGCCTTAGTGGATAAAGTGCTGTTCAACAACCAGCGAGCTTGCGGCGTCCGCGCACGCATTGGCAACGACTGGGTGACCATTAGCGCCAGACGCGAAGTGGTGGTCAGCGCCGGCACTATCCAATCGCCCGCCATTCTGCTGCGCTCCGGGATTGGGCCGGGTGAGCAGTTGCAGGCGCAGGGCATTGCGATGCAAGTGAATGCCCGCGATGTGGGTCGCAACCTGCAAGAACACGTTGGCGTGGGCAAGCTCAAGTTTGTCAATCAACCCACATACAACAGTGAAATGGATCCGCTCAATGGAATGCGCCACCTGCTCAACTACCTGGTAAACCGACGCGGCCCGTTGGCTTCGGCTGCCGTGCAGGGCATGGCCTGGCTGCGCACGGATGACTCGCTTAGCGAGCCGGATGTGCATCTCAACTTTTTTCCGCTCGGCATTGATTACTCGATGTCGCCGCCCACCATGTTCAAACAGCCGACCATCACTCTCAGCGGATGCATCTCACGCCCCCACAGCCGCGGCGAGATACGCTTGCGCAGCACTAATCCCGATGACAAGCCAGTCATCGACTTTCAGATGTATCAAGACTCGCGCGATGTGACGACCGCGGTGGGCCTTCTAAAGAAAGTGGACCAGATTTTTGCTGCACCGGCACTGGCGAAGACGGTGATTGGCAGCGTCCCTCCGTTTGATCATGACATGGCCGCTGAAGAGCTTGAAACCATGGTTCGCGCCTGCAGCGGCCCCGGCTATCACTGCATCGGCACGTGCCGACTTGGTACAGACGAACACTCGGTCGTGGATACGGAACTGCGAGTACGCGGCGTACATGGCCTGCGCGTGGTCGATGCCTCGGTCATGCCCATGCTGGTCAGTGCTAATACCAATAGCGCCGCCATCATGGTGGGTGAACGTGGCGCGGAGTTCATCAAGCCTAGCCTGCGCTGAATGATGCACTCGATCCTACGGAGTTTCTGTTGTAACGCACCAGGACATTTCGACGCGGCTCGATGACCAGAAAAATTTAGAATCACTACTAAGGACGCAAGACCTCAAAAACAAGGTTGCCATTATTACCGGTGGCGGCAGCGGCATTGGACGTGGCACTGCGCTGGCGCTGGGCCGAGCAGGCTCAACAGTTGCGGCAGTGCATCTTGCCGTACCCAACCGCATGCGTGCGCAGCTCACCGCCTTTTTATTATTTGGCACGAACATTGTTGGTTTAGCAGTGGGATCAAGCGCGGTGGCCTTCATCACCCAGTTGCGTTCCGCAATCCGCTGTCATTGCGTTACTCCCTGTCCATCGTGTGATTGCTGGCAGGCCTGCCAGCCACGCTTATTTTGTTGCAGAGCTGGCGGCATTTTGTCTCTCTGCCACAGACGCCAGCTACGCACACACTGCCCTTGCAATCAGGCGAGGCAATTCATCAACAGTTCACAGCGCCAGCCAGCCTGCATCGACCGGAATGATGGTGCCATTGATGTGCTTGGATTCATCGGACGCAAGGAACAGCGCAAGATCTGCAATGTCATCTGCTTCCAGCAATTTGGGCATCAACGCTTGGAACGGCTGCGTGCGCTTGAATCCCTTGGGATCAAACTGCGCATATTGTTCCTGGGTCACGATGTTGGTACGCACACCGCCTGGGGCGATGGCATTACAACGGATGTTGTCCAGCGCATGCATCCACGCCGTGCTGAGCGTAAGGCCAGCGAGGGCATGCTTGGATGCAGTGTAAGCCGTTCCCGCCGAACCGGCACTCAACGCAGAAGTAGAAGCCGTGTTAATGATGGAACCCCCTCCCCGCTTCAGCAGCAACGGCAAAGCATGACGCGTCAGATACATTGGGCCGTCGACATTAACGCTCATGATCCGGCGCCATAGCTCATCGGTAATGTCCATTGGTCCGTGCATCTTGTCCATGATGCCGGCGTTGTTACACAGAATGTCGAGCCCGCCATGCAGCGCCACAGCCTTGTCGATCAACGCCTCGCATTGCGAGCGTTCCGCCACATTGCACTTGACGCCGGTAAAGCGGCCTTCGGCCTTGCTGATGATATCGGCGAAATCATCGGTGATATCGCCCCCCACCACCAACGCGCCTTCTTTGGCGAAACGGATCGCCATGGCCTTACCCATGCCGGAGGCCGCGCCGGTAATAACCGCTACTTTGTTCTTGAGTCTCATTTTAGTGTGCCCTTACAGAGGCTGTCTTTTAGCTGGAGAATCAGTCTGACGGCTGATGATATTTGCATCGCACATCCGTTCGCGCGCAACGGCCGGATTGAAAAGTCTAGATGAAAGATAACTAGTTGTCATCTATACAACTCGGTTGATAATGAGCAGAATGTTGCCTGCTCGGCAACATTATTTTTCGGTTGAGGTCACCGCATCCGGCGGCGGTCATTCAGGGGACTGCGATGTTAGATTCACACGGTTATGCCGCACTGAAAGCACACGACCGGCTCGCGCCGTTTTCTTTCCAACGGCGCGATCTTGCGCCACAGGATGTGCTGCTCGAACTGACTCACTGCGGCATCTGTCATTCCGATATTCACTTCGTGAATAACGACTGGGGCCTATCAAGCTATCCGCTGGTGCCTGGTCACGAAATCGTCGGCCGCGTGACGCGCACGGGTTCGGCGGTTACTAAATTCAAAGTAGGTGACTGGGCGGCGATCGGTTGCATCGTCGACTCCTGCCGCAAGTGCAGCCCGTGTCAGGCAGGCGATGAACATTGCTGCGAGAACTATATGACGGGCACGTATGGCAGCATGGAGCGTGACGGCTCGCGGCCCACCTATGGCGGCTACTCCAACAACTACGTAGTGGATCAACGTTTCGCGCTGAAACTGCCGAACACGCTGGACCCGGCAGCGGCGGCGCCCTTGCTGTGCGCGGGAATCACCACCTATTCGCCGTTGCGCCACTGGCAAGTAGGTCCGGGGCAGAAAATCGGCGTCGTCGGCGTGGGTGGCCTGGGTCACATCGCCATCAAGCTAGCGCGAGCCATGGGTGCGCACGTGGTCGCGTTCACCACTTCGCGCAGCAAGATGGAAGATGCGCAGCGCCTCGGTGCGCATGAAGCCGTGCTATCCAGTGACAAAGCTCAAATGCAACGGCACATGGGCAGTTTCGATTTCCTTCTAGATACCGTCTCCGCCAGTCATGACATCAATGCCTACATTCAACTGCTGGCGCGTGACAAAACGCTGGTCATGATCGGCATGCCTGCAGAACCGCTGGCCGTGTTTGCCATGGGCCTGGGGTTCGGCCGTAAACGTCTGGCCAGTTCCATCATCGGCGGCATGCGCGAGACGCAGGAGATGCTCGACTTCTGTGGCACGCGCAACGTGGTGTGCGACATCGAGCAGATCGCCATCCAGCAAGTCAATGAAGCGTACGAGCGCGTTCTACGCAACGATGTGAAATATCGTTTCGTGATCGATCTGGCTTCGTTGCGCGGCTGATGCACGCGACGAACACGCGATACCGAAAATACGTTTCGCATCGGGGATGAAACAATGACGATTGCAATCGTGACTGGCGCCAGCCGGGGAGTCGGCCGGGGAGTCGCCCGCGCGCTGGGTGCGAAAGGCATGACGGTGTATGTCACCGGACGCCGTCGGGAAACACTGCAGGCCGCAGCGGAAGAAGTCACCCGAGCCGGCGGTAAAGGTATCGCGGTGCAGTGTGATCACCGCAACGACGCCGAGGTCAAAGCCCTGTTTGAGCAGGTCGGGCGCGATGCCGGACGGCTCGATCTGCTGGTGAACAATGCCGCCGCCGTGTATCCGGAATTGCTGGGCGCGCCCGGCGGTTTCTGGGAGAAGGACCTGAAGCTGGTCGATATGATCGTGACCGGCCTGCGCTCCGATTACGTGGCTAGCTACTATGCGGCGCCGCTGATGATCGCCAGCGGCCGGTCGCTCATCGTCAATATCTCGTTCTACGGCGCGGTGAGTTATTTCGTGGGTCCCGCGTATGGTGCAGCCAAAGCCGGTACGGACAAAATGACGCACGATATGGCGATCGATTTGAAGGAGACGCCGGTCAGTATCGTGTCACTGTGGCCAGGCTACGTGCGCACCGATGAATCCAAGGCCATTCCTGACGACATGTTTCCGCCCGAATTGCGCGCCATTCTGCCCGAATTCGAAACGCCGGAATTCACCGGCCTGGTCATTGCGGCTTTGGCCGCCGATCCGAAGCTCAAATCCTATTCGGGACGCGCATTGATCGGTGCGGACCTGGGCAGAACGTATGGGATCAAGGATATCGACGGCAAACAGCCGCGTAATTGGGTAGATGTAATGGGCAGTCCGGCGAGCTACTTCGTGCGAAGCTGATCTGGGATCCGGTGCTCCCGGGCCGGCGTTCAAGAACGCAACTTCATTCCGGCTTGTCACAACGCTTGCGTCGATGCACTGTCGTGCTACATGCGCATCTGCGGGACTTTCAACTGCTATCATCGAGCGTCAAGTCAATCGCGCATCACACGAAGGTACTCACATGAAAAAGGTTGCCAAGACAAAAAGAGCAATCGGGCGACCCGGCTCCGCTCGTCCAGTACGGATCAACAAACAAGGCCAGGAATTGGGTCGCAAGGGAAAAGAAACGCGCGAACGTCTCATGAATGCGGCGCGCAAGCTGCTGGCCACGCATTCGCCCGTCGACCTGACCGCAGTCTCCATTGCTCGTATCGCGCGAACCTCGTCGGCAACTTTTTATATCTACTTCAACGACATTCACGATCTGATTCTGGCGCTCAGCGAAGCGGCTGCCATCGAGTTCTCGGAAGTGCATCGCATACTTGAAGAGCCCTGGGATCCCGGTCATATCGAATTGGCCCATGCCCAGCGCGTGGTTGATGCCTTCAACCAGGTCTGGGATCGTCACCGGGATGTGCTGCGTTTCCGCAATCTGGAAGCAGATCGCGGCGACCGGGCCTTTGCTGAACAGCGCATTCACTCCGGCATCCGGATCATTGAGCGCTTTGTCGAGCGCATACAAGCCGCCTACCCGGTGGAAAATCGGCCACCACGCGGGCAAGCCTATGCCGAAGCTGCCGTGCTGCACGCCGCGCTGGAAGGCATTGCGGAAACCGATCCAATCCACGTTGAACAATGGCAAATTGGTGCCAAGCGACTGGCTACTGCCATGGCCACGCTTCTGGCACGCAGCTTTGGCAGCCGCATAGCTTCGCCTCCTTCTTCACAGCCCAAATGAGCTGTTCGTTCGGCACGAATAACTCTTACACGAGTCATCGGGAATGAAGGAATTTACCGAACTGCATGCTGTAGTTACCGGCGGTACCAGCGGTATAGGTCGCGCCACTGTCCTCGCGTTGGCGAAAGCCGGCTGCAATGTGCTTGCTACCGGTGCTTTCGCCCATGAGCTGGATGCTTGCCGCAGCGATCCGGAATTTGCCAATGTCAGCTTGCTGCAACTGGATGTTGCCGATCACGCCGCCGTTATCAACGCGTTCGCCGCAATCAGTCGCTTGGATATCCTGGTTAACGCAGCAGGCATACCGCGTGGCAGCAATGAATTCAGTGAAAGCGATTTCATGCGTACGGTGGACATCAACCTGCACGGCACCATGCGCTGTTGTTATGCAGCACATGCACTGCTGACCCAACGCGGCGGGGCCATTGTCAACGTTGCTTCCCTGATGAGTTTTTTTGGCAGCGGTACGGGCCCAGGCTACGCCGCCGCCAAAGGCGGCGTCATGCAATTCACCAAGAGCCTAGCGATTGCCTGGGCACCGGGAAATATCCGCTGCAACGCGATTGTCCCGGGCTGGATTGAGACTCCCATGACCAAAGGCATGCAGGGAGACATCGAGCGCTATGGTCGCGTGGTAGCGCGCACACCAATGGGACGCTGGGGCCGGGCCGACGAAGTCGCCCAAGGCATTGTTTTTCTAGCTTCGCCACAAGCCAGTTTTATCACTGGCGTGACCTTGCCCGTGGATGGCGGCTACCTAGTGAATGGCATTTGAACCCACCCAGGCATCGCTGGGTAATCGCTGGGTAATCAATCCTGACATGATCATCACCTTGCAAGGCTTAGCGGTTTTTCTTTAAAGTGACGGTCCGTCAGTTATGAATGCCGCCACAACCGGGGCAAATTTCCCCCTTCCGACCAAGAGTTTTCCATGCACAAACCCCATGACCTGCTCAAGCCTTTCCATCCTGAAGGCTATGAAATACTGAAATTCCGGCGCGACGGTGGCGTGCTCCACGTAACCATTGACAACCCGGAACGCCGCAATGCACTGAGCGGTCCCGGCGAAGTGGAAATTGCGCGCTTTTTCTATGAAGTGACCACCGATGACGCAACGCGCGCCATTGTCATCACCGGCGCAGGCAAGGCGTTCAGCGCAGGCGGCGACGTGGAGCAGATGATCTACATCAACCAGAACCCGCGCGTGTTTTATGCAGCCATGATCAACGCCAAGCGCGTCATGAACAACATCCTTGACTGCCCCAAACCCATCATTGCCAAGGTCAACGGCGCAGCGGCCGGACTGGGCGCCACTATTGCTCTGTGCTGTGATGTGGTGTTCGCGTCAGCTGAATTTGGACGCTTTGCCGATCCTCACGTGAAAATGGGTTTCACTGCTGGTGACGGTGGCGCCATGATCTGGTCATATCTGCTGCGCGGTCATGCCAAACATTATCTGATGACCGGTGATTTCATCTCCGCACCGGAAGCGGAACGCTTGGGCATGATTTACAAATCCGTACCCGCCGCCGAACTGGACAGCGTCGCCGATGCCTACGCCCAGCGGCTGGCCAATGGTCCGCGCCGCGCTATTGAAACCACCAAACTCGCCGCCAACCTTGCCCTCAAACAACTGGCTGCCACGTCTATGGACGCCGCCATTTCCTTTGAAGCGCTGACCAACTACTCAGCCGACCACGACGAAGCGACCAAAGCGTTCATGGAGAAACGCGAACCGAAGTTTACGGGCGAGTAACGGGCAACGAGCCACCGTCCATGCCTTTATGAATTCCATACCAGGGCCAGCGAACGCATCTGAATTGAAAACTAAGAATGCGTTACTGGCACTGGCCAAGGATCGCGATCGCGCTGCAGGGCATAGCGATGGAGCGCTCGCAGCAAGTGGTTGCAAATTCGCCGATGAGGCTTGGGTGTGCTGCGCTTGCACGCGGCGCGATAGATAGCTGGGCACGAGCCGCAGCAACGCCATCCGGTTCAATCATGATATGGGTGGTTTTCACCCGAGCGTCTCACCAGCCGACTTGGCGCGCACGCCCCAGATCATGATGATCGACAGCGCATGCCCGAGCGCCGGGCCACATGCAAAGAACAGATGCAATCCCCGGATAGCCTCCTGGTCATTTGCATGACCCGGCTCAAACCCGAACCACCCTATCACCGTGAAGGCAATGCCGATGGCGAGAGCGAAGGCGGCATTGGTGGTGATGTTGAACACCGATGAAAGCAAGCCAGCGCGCTCGACGCCGCTCTTGGCGCGGTGATGATCAGCGACGTCATAGATCATTGCGCGCAGCATGAGGTTGCCGGACCCCTGGGTCAGTCCTTGCGCCAGTAGCAGGGCGATGAAAAGCCATAATTGCCCCGGCGCTACGAGCAGCAGCGACAGATTGATGAGCACCTGAGTGCTTTCGGCCATGATCAGGGTATTCCTCCGGCCGAACCGGTAGCTGATCCGCGCCCACAGCGGCGCCGCGAAAATGCCAGCCGCATATTGCAGCAGCAGCAGGGTGCTGACGGCCATAAAGCCAAGATAATGGGTCACGAAGAACAGGAACACAGCGCCCCTGCAGCCCTGGCCCAAGGTTACGAAAAGGTCTGAGAGAATGATGCGCCAGAGCATCCGGTCACGGGCCATATCGATTAACGCCCGACGCCCCGCACTATCAAGGCGACGAGAGGCCTCGACCGGCGTTTCATGAAAAAGCAGTGCGATCAGGACCAGCCCAATTGTCAGCGCGACCGCAATTAGCGCGCCCATGGTCGGAACCCGTGTGGCGATGTCGCCATAGTTGAGCGTGTCTAACAGCGCCGGGAGGAGCAGAACAAGAAATATGCCTAGCCCCGCCCCGGTCTGTATGAAGGCCTGGATGCGACTGCGTTCTGTGGCAAGCGCGGATAACTCACCGCCCCACGCGTAAAGCGGCGTAGAGGTGGCCGTCCAGCCAAGACACAGGACAAGGAGCCAAAAGCCGAGATAAAACTGGCCCGCATCCGCCGGCGGAAAAAAGACTGTGGCGAGACCCATCAAAAATACCAGCCCGCCCCCGATTATCCACGGCTTGCGGCGACCCCAGCGTCCATGGGTGCGATCAGAAAGCCAACCGACAAGCGGGTCGGATGCGGCACTCCACAATCGGCTGATCATGAAGATCAACCCCACGGTCTGAAGGCTCATACCGGTCGTCGCGACATAGAAGGCCGGGAGAAAGGACTGAAGTGGCACATTGACGCCGCCTGTCGCGATCCCCACGGACGCGAAAGCAGTGAGGCGGCGACTCGGGATGCGAGTTAGGGAATGGCTACCGGTCATCCGATCAGCTTTCGTGCAATCGCTGACTGGATTCCGCCCGCCATTACTGCGTGGTATTGGTACGAATGTGACACTGTTTTTTGGATCTTGCGACCAGATCGGTGTGAGGTGCTAAGAATCTCGCTCAAGAGCTTGCAGGATGCAACGCTCGACGCAACGCACTGAGTGAGTTCTCCAGCGCCTTCTTCGTGACCTGTGCTTCCAGCGCCAAGTCGAAAGCATGGAATGCCCCCGGATACACATGCAGTTCCGTGGGCACACCGGCCCGTATTAGGCGTCGTGCATAGTCCAGGTTTTCTTCGGAGAACAAATCAAGCGCACCGACGGAAATAAACGTACTCGGCAGCCCGCTCAAATCTTCCGCTCTGGCCGCTGCGGCATACGGCGAGACGCCCTCGCCGCCTGGCTCGCAACCCAGCAACGATGACCAGCCGAAGCGATTGGAAGCCGGCATCCAGACGAACTCGCCTACATAAGGACTGGTGCTTGCAATACAGGTGCGATCGTCGAGCATTGGATAAGTCAGATGCTGATGAATAAGTTTTACTTCACCGCGATCGCGCGCCAATAACGCCAGCGCCGCAGCCAGACCACCGCCAGCGCTCTCGCCGGCAACCGCTATGCGCGTAGCATCGACGTTGAGAGCAGTTGCGTTGTCGTGCAGCCAGGTGAGCGCCGCGTAACAATCTTCGATCGGCCCGGGATGAGGTGTTTCAGGCGCCAATCGATAATCCACCGACGCCACAACACAATTCGCTTGCAACGCGAGCGCCTGATTCGCCGGCGTGGACATGCGCGCGGTGCCTACTACATAACCGCCGCCGTGAATGTGCAGCACTGCTGGACGCGGCGGCGCCGCTTCACGCGGTGCATGGATGACGATCGCGATCTCGTGACCGGCACGAGTACGGATTTTGGTCTCATACACCTCCACTTCGAGAGGCACCGCGCCCGGATCGGTAGCGGGCAATGCGGCCAATTCCTCGCGCACGATTTTGATCACTTCGGACGAGAACGCGACGCTGGGCAGCAACGCCAGTGCCGGCAGAACTTCAGGATCGATCAGATGTTTGGAACTCATACTCAACCCTTAAGTTTGCGCACCGGTGCTGGCGACGGATTGTCCCGCCAACAATGCTTCAAGATTGCCGCTTGCGTAACTGCAGTGCAGTGCGGTCTTAAATTCGGCCACGCTCTTGGTGATTTTCCATACGCTACCGAATTTGGCGAACTCATCGTGGTAGATGAGGCTCAAGAAGGTCACTGTTTTATCGCGCGTGTTGATGTTGTGATAACCAAGCGCCGACAGCACCTTTGCGTGATTGTCGTCGACGAACTCGATTTCGTGATTGGCACCGTGGTGCTGATCAAGCACAAAGGGATGACAGCCTGCCGCGCGAAACAGCGCGGCGAATTCATCGCGAGTACGAAACACGCCGATATGTCCCAGGTCGATGACCACTTCGCCTTCGGCAAAACAGTTTTTTGCTTTCTCCGGGTCTTGCTGGTCGCATGCATTCAAGTATTGCGACTTGACCAGCTTGATGGCATCGATGTCTTCGAGCCGTTGCACGCGACGACGAAGTTCTTCCAGATTCGCATCGACCATTGTGTTCCCCCTAAGTTATCTCATCAGTTGAGGCATTAGCCGCCCATGACGCCGTGTTATCCCGCCATCGATCACGAACGCACTGCCGGTAGCATACGACGAAATCGTCGCATGCGAAAAACGCAATGGTCGGCGCAATCTCCTCTGGATACTCATGCGCCTGAGCGGCGAATTCGGAATATTCTGCTACACGAGTCGTGTACTGAAACGTGTATGGCTTCGGCGAGCATCGGTGTCACCATCACACCGGGATGATTATTTATGAGGCTTCGTGCGTTCTTCGAGTAAAGAAATAATCAATTGAAAAATTTAATGCGCGCAGAATTTTGCGCCAGAATGCGGCGCACCGAAAATTACAGTTGGCGCTAGATAATGAGGAGAATGTTATGAGCGAAATGCGTTTTGACGGCAACGTCGCCATCGTCACCGGCGCGGGCGGCGGTCTCGGTAAAGCCTATGCGAAATTATTGGCCGCGCGCGGCGCGAAGGTGCTCGTTAATGATTTGGGCGGCGATTTTCAGGGCAAAGGCGCCGACGCGAATTATGCGAAAGCAACGGTCGATGAAATTCGCGCTGCCGGCGGCATCGCCGAGGCGAATGGCGACAGTGTCGGCAGTACCGCGGGCGTCGATGCCATCGTGCAGCAAGCGCTCGATACATGGGGGCAAATCGATATCGTGGTTAACAACGCCGGTGTTGTGGTCGGTACCGGTCCACTGTGGAATGTGACCGACGAACAATGGCAAACCGATATCAATATCGCCACCGGCGGTACGTTTCGCATGTGCCGCGCCGTGTGGAAGCACATGTGGGAGCGCAATTACGGCCGTATCGTCAACGTCGCGTCGGGCTCGTTCTTCGGCATGGGCAGCGGCGTCGGCTATCCGGCCGCAAAAGGCGGTGTGTGGGGCATCACGCGCGGCCTATATTCCGCTGCCAATGCAACGGGCAAAAATATTCGCGTCAATTGCATCATGCCGATCGCGGGCAGCCGCATGACGGCGTTGATGGGCGAAGCGATCGACGGGCTCATGCAAACGCAATTTCCGCCGAGCGCGGTGGCGCCAGTAGTGGCGTTGCTCGCACATGAACAGTCGCCATGCAACGGTGAGATGTTCAGTGTCGGCGGTGGCGGTTTCGCTCGCGTGCTACTCGGGGTCACAGCCGGTTATCGTGGCACCAATAAAAATTGGACAATCGAAGACGCGAATGCGCACTTCGCCGAAGCGATGAACACCGACAAATTCATTCTGCCGAAAGATTCACTCGAAGATGCAGAGCAATACACATCGGATGTGCCGTGGGATGTCTTTCGGCAATTTATTGGGTAACCCCATTGGATGTTTGGTACTGGAAGGTTAGGAAGAATGAGCCCTAGCCTGGCTCATTCGGTCCGATGATGTGAGTTAAGCCGGCCCTTTATGGTGTTGACTGCTAAAGGCCCACTGCGCACAGGCGAAAACAAAACAGACTGAGCTTCTCGTCCACTACATTCCATACATCACGGATGCCGCTTCAAACGGAAATTAAGTTCTCAAGATCACGCGTTCAGCATAAATTAGTACCTCATCGTTCGAAAATTAACAACAAAGTGGTGACTGACATGGCGTATCAAATCGATCAACACGGTAATGTGACACTTGGCTCGCATGTTGTGCCAATACCTCGAACCATCAGTCCCGAAGCGCAGGCAGTTCTAGCGACAGCGCCGACCGATGTGAATGAAGGCGGCAAACTAAAACCCGCATGGGCGTCGCGTGCCGCCGTCGATGCGCAGATGCAACAGATCAATCAATTCGCACGCAGTCTATTTCCAGTTGATATCGAAGAAACGCGGGTTGGCGGCGTGCGTTGCCATTGGGTGCGGCCGTTGCAAATACCGACGGAGAATAAAGGGAAATTGCTGATCAATATGCACGCCGGCAGTTTCGTGTTGGGCTCCGGCGCACTGGCCGAAGCGATCCCTATCGCGCATCTGACACGAGTGCCGGTATTGTCGATCGATTATCGCCTTGCACCGGAGCATCCTTTTCCAGCTGCAGTGGACGATATCGTCGCGGCATATCGCGCGATGCTCGAGCAATACAAACCATCGAGCATCGGGATTTTCGGTACATCCGCCGGCGGCTTTTTAACAGGGCAAACCGCGATGCGTTTACAGCATGATGGTTTGCCGCTGCCGGCGTGTCTCGGCATGTTTACCGCCGGCGGTGATCTCAGTGATTTCGGCGATACGGCGCAGATTTATACCTTGATGGGTTTTTACGGCGAACTGTTGTTGCCGGTCGATCATGAACTCAGCGAAATTCGCGCTTATCGCGGCAATACCGCTGCGAAGGATCCGCTGTTTTCACCGCTTTACGGCGACTTAGCGCATTTTCCGCCGACACTGCTCGTTTCAGGTACGCGCGATTTGGTACTCAGCTCCGCGAGTACATTTCATCGCGCACTGCGTCGAGCCGGCGCGGATGCGGATTTATTTGTATTCGATGCAATGGCGCATGGTTTCTGGTACGCAGTGCATTTGCCGGAGTCGCGCGAAGCGCTCGACATCATGACGCGTTTTTTTCTGAAGCATCTTGCTCAATAAAACTACTGGTAAAGAAAGCCACTCACAGAAAGTTTCAACAAATGGGGAATCCTTGATGATTTGTCGATTCTTAGTTGTCGCCGGATTAATACTGGTCGGTGCAACAGCCATTGCGCAACAGAACGTAGATTGGCCAGTGTATGGCGGCTCCTCGGCAAATACACATTACAGTGCGCTCAAACAAATCAATCGCCGCAACGTCAAACAACTACGCGTTGCGTGGAGTTTCGATACCGGCGATGCGTTTGTCGGCTCTGAAATGCAGTGCAATCCGTTAATTGTCGATGGCGTAATGTATATCGTCAGCCCCAAAGGCGATGTGCTTGCGTTGAATGCGGCGAATGGCACACCCATCTGGCGATTCAGTCCACTGAATGGTCAGCGTGCCGGTAAATTACGTTTGCGCGGCCTGTCTTATTGGAGCGATGGCAAAGACAAACGCATTTTCTCCAGCGTCCGCCAACATTTGTATGCGTTGGATGCGAATACCGGCAAGCCCATCGAAAGTTTTGGCGATCATGGTCGCATCGACATGCGCGAGGATCTAGGTCGTGAAAAAAAGGACATGGTCGCGCTATCGAGTCCCGGCATTGTTTATCGCGATTTACTGATAATCGGCAGCTCGGTCAGCGAGGCATTGCCTTCGCCGCCCGGTGATATTCGCGCCTACGATGTTCGTACCGGCGCGTTGCGGTGGTCCTTTCATACCATTCCGCATCCCGGCGAATTGGGCCAAGATTCATGGTCGCCGGATTCGTGGCAGAAGAGTGGTGCCGCCAATAATTGGACCGGAATGGCGCTCGATGAGCAGCGTGGTTTGTTGTTCGTACCGACCGGCTCACCCGCTTACGATTTTTATGGCGCCGATCGGCCAGGTGATAATTTATTCGCGGACACGTTGCTCGCACTCGATGCGAATACCGGCAAACGTGTCTGGCACTTTCAAACCGTAAAGCATGATTTGTGGGACCGCGATTTGCCGGCGCCGCCGAATCTGATTACGTTGCGACGTAAAGGAAAAAAGATCAACGCCGTCGCGCAGATCACCAAATCCGGTTTTGTTTTTGTATTCGATCGGACCAATGGCAACCCGTTATTCCCGATCGAGTACAGGGACGTGCCAGCCTCGGATTTAGCCGGCGAAAGCGCTGCGAGCACTCAGCCGTTTCCGTTGTTGCCGGAACCGTTCGCGCGACAGCAACTCACAGAAAACGACCTCACGCAACGCACGCCGGAAGCGCATGACGCTGCGCTCGAAACCTTTAAACGATTACGTCATGGCGCATTCGTACCACCGTCGCTGCAGGGTTCGCTGCTATTTCCGGGTTTCGATGGCGGTGGTGAATGGGGCGGCGCCGCGTTCGATCCGCAAACACAATTTTTGTTCGTCAACGCGAATGAGATGGCGAATATATTGAAAATGCGAGCGACGACGAGCGGTGCGGTTAGCGGAAAAACACTGTATCTCCAAGAGTGCTCGGGTTGCCACGGCGCTGACGGAAAAGGTTCACCGCCGGAGTTTCCATCGCTCGAACACATCAGTGAGCAGCGATCGGTTGCTGAAATTTATTCTCTGCTCTTCACTGGCTCAGGACGCATGCCGTCGTTCGCGCGGTTGGGGCAGGAAGGTGTCGGCGCGATTATCGAGTACATCAGCTCCGGCCGCGACGCCGGCGTCAGCGATAATGGTCGAGCAACGCGGCTGCCGTATATCAACGAAGGCTATGCGAAGTTCCTCGATGCCGATGGTTATCCGGCAATTGCGCCGCCGTGGGGAACGTTGAACGCCATCGATTTATCCACGGGAAAAATCGCGTGGAAAATTCCGCTCGGCGAATATCCGGAGTTGGCGGCGCAAGGTTTAAAAAATACCGGCAGCGAAAATTACGGTGGGCCGATCGTCACGGCCGGTGGCTTGCTATTCATCGCTGCCACCAGTTACGACAAGAAATTTCGGGCGTTCGATAAGGATACCGGCGAGTTATTGTGGGAAGCCGAATTGCCGGCGGCCGGTAACGCAACGCCGGCAACGTATTCGATCAAGGGCAAGCAATATGTCGTGATCGCTGCGGGTGGCGGCAAATCGGCGGCGCCTTCCGGCGGGTCGGTGGTGGTTTTTGCTTTGCCGGACTAACGCGAGAAAAAACGTTGAAAAAATATTTTGCGGCTTCGGACATTGCAGCCATCGCAATAAGCACGATCGGTGTGAGCACTCAGACCGATGAAAGCCCCACGCGAAGCAGCGAGTGTGGCATCGCGTGCAACTTCGCACGTGCGTGCACGCGAACTGAATGATGGCCGCTGCAACGAAGAAACGCTCGTCACGAGCGCTCAAGGCAGGACGCCCACGACGTCTGCAACTCATTCAAGTGATCGATGCGGCATTGGCGATCGGACTGGAAGGCCTCACCATGGCTGCAGTTGCGCAGCGTCTTGGCGTCGCGAAAGCAGTGCTGTATGGCTATGTCGGCAGCCGCGACGAACTGGTACGACTGTCCACCGCGCATGCATCACAGCAGCATCGCTTTCCCACGGATACCGGCCAGTCCTGGTCGATGTGGATTCTCGAGTACTCGCGTGCATTGTTCGAGCTGTTGAGCATGGATGGGCAACTGTTTGAAAGCTGGTTCAGCGGCAGCCAATCCACCAAGGTCGAAGTCGACGCGGCGGAAATGTGGCTGCGCGTACTGACCCGTTGCGGGTTCTCCGGTACAGAAGCCTTGCAGCTGCGTAGTGCTGTCTCGCAGTTGGTCATTGGCGCGGCAGTGAGCATGAAGCATGACCGCGTGCTCAAGAAAAAAGGCAAGCCGCGTTCTATGCGCGCAAAGAAAGCGGTGCTCGGCAGACCGCCGCACGAAACCGCTTTGCTGCGGCAATTCGTGGATGTATTTGCGCGCGAGGTCACCGAAGACAATTGGGAACATGGACTTTATTTGTTGCTGCGGGGCGTAACCGCAGCGCGCGCTGCGCTACGCCTCGATAGACGCAACTATCCCTTCGAGAAACTAAAACTGCCCAGCGGTACAGCGCACCGGGATTGAATTTTCGACCGTTGTTCGGAAAATCATTGCCCGCCGCGCTGGTCCGTGCCATATTTTCGACCGCCGATCGAAAATTGGCGGGCGGAAAGCGCTCACGCCGGGGGATCATGATGAAGTCAACTAACGTGGCCGCATGAGCAGGCTGCCGGAAACACAACGCACGGTCGCGCGTTTCGTGCACGACGACAAAGTTGTGCCGGGCGCAGTCATGGCATGGCAGATAGACGGCGGACCGGTTCACTATCATGCCGTCGGCACGCTTGCATTCGACTCCGATCGGTCCGTCGACGAACACTCGATCTTCCGCATCTTCTCGCAGACCAAGCCAGTCACCGGCATCGCGACCATGATGCTCATTGAAGATGGCGCGCTCTCGCTTGATCAGCCGCTATCAGACATCTTGCCGGCGTTCCGCAACATGCGTGTTGTCGTCGATGACGATGCAAGTACCACCCGCCCGGCTGCCAGACAGATCACCATTCGTCATCTGCTGACGCATACAGCCGGCTTCGGTATGGCGGGCATGACGCTCGGCGCGCTTTATTTGCGGCATGGGATCAAACCCGGAGCCATTGGGTTGGTCGCGACGCCAGACGACCTACCCCCGCCTCGTTCGTTAACAGAGATGTGCGAACGACTCGCCACGCTGCCACTGGCTGCGGATCCGGGCACGCGCTTCGACTACAGCGTCGCGCTGGATGTGCTGGGGCTGGTTGTTGAAAAAAAAACTGGCATGCCATTCGAGACCTTTTTGCAACGCCGCCTGTTCAAGCCGCTGAACATGGTCGATACCGGCTTTTCGATTGCCAC